>JGI20214J51088_10000381_pt1 | contig 31360 bp, 27 predicted proteins | sample WetSurMetagenome_FD_51088 | JGI IMG/M metagenome (IMG submission 51088) | reverse complement strand
GAGGCATTGCCCGCGGTCACCGAGCCATCCTTCTTGAACACGGGTTTCATCTTGGCCAGCGTCTCCATCGTCGTACCTGGCCTCACATGCTCGTCGGTATCGAAGACCACCTCGCCCTTGCGGGTCTGTTTGACGATGGGAACGATCTGCGAACCGAAACGGCCTTCGCCGATCGCCGCAGTGGCACGGCGGTGCGACTCGACGGCAAGCGCATCCTGCTCCTCGCGCGTGATGCCCCATTTGGTCACGAGATTCTCGGCGGTGATGCCCATGTGACCCACGCCGAACGGGTCGGTCAGCGTTGCGACCATGGTGTCGATCAGATGAGTGTCGCCCATGCGCGCACCGGTACGCATCGCACTGGACAGGTAACCGCCGCGGCTCATCACCTCGACGCCGCCGCCTATGCCATAGTCGCAATCGCCGAGCAGGATGTTCTGCGCCGTCGTCACGATGGCCTGCAAGCCGGACGAGCAAAGCCGGTTCACCGACATGGCGACCGACTCCATCGGCAGCCCGGCCTGTATCGCCGCCACACGGGCAACGTAGGCGAACCGGCTCTCGGTGGGGATGGTGTTGCCCACAGTCACGTAGTTGATGGCTTTCGGGTCGACTCCGGAACGCGCCACCGATTCCTTCATCACGGTGCCTGCCAGTTCGGCCGGTTCGATATCGGCCAGGGAGCCTCCATAAGTACCGATGGCGGAACGGACAGCACTCAGGATCACAACTTCTTTGCTCATTTGTAAACTCACCCGATCTAAAAAACAGTAAGAAATTCTTTTCAGTACATGTGCAGACCGCCATTGATGGCGATGTTGGCACCGGTGATGAAAGCCGCATCGTCCGACGCAAGATAAGACACCAGTTTGGCGATCTCCTCCGGCTTGCCCAGCCGTCCTACCGGGATGGTCGAAACGATCTGGTCGAGTATCTCCGGCTTGATCGCCATGAGCATCTCGGTGCCGATATAGCCGGGCGAGATGGTATTGACGGTAATACCTTTCGCGGCCGTTTCCTGCGCCAGTGCTTTGGTGAAACCATGCATCCCCGCTTTTGCGGCAGAATAATTGGTCTGTCCGAACTGGCCCTTTTGACCGTTGACGGAGGACATGTTGATGATGCGTCCCCAGCCTTCTGCCAGCATATCATCCACCACCTGGCGAGTGACATTAAACACGCTGTTGAGGTTGACGTTAAGCACATCCATCCAGTTTTCCAGCGGCATTTTCCTGAACACGCCGTCCTTGGTGATGCCGGCATTATTTACCAGCACGCTCACGGGACCGATGTCTGCCTTTATCTTTGCCATCATGACCACGACGGAATCATAATCTGAAACATCGCCCTCCGCGATATGCACATCCCTGCCGGCAGCGCGTTCGGATATCTGCCAGGAATGAGCCCTTTCCTTCTCTGCCGCGATGTAATTGGCCACAACCACAAAACCATCGGCGGAAAGCTGCCTGCAGATGCTGCTGCCGATGCCGCCTGTGCCGCCCGTTACCAATGCAATACGTTTGTTCATGTCGCGTTCCCTCTGGCCTTCTTGTCTGTCGATGCGCCTTCACGGCTGGTGTCTTCTTCACGGCCAGCCTGTCGGGCAGAACCTTTGATCAGTCCGCAATTAAAGACCTCTTCCACATTGAGGAATCCATTTTGGTGGCTTCCCCGTCACAGTGGAATTAATATGCTGGGGCATTGCCGGATGACTCTCTGTAGGAAGAGTCTTGTTGTCTTGTAGGAATGTTCTGAAAATACGGTTCGGATGGAGCGAGCGTCCTCTGAACCCGTTATGCGTGGTAGATTCCGCGGGCGCAAATTCAAAAAACTGTGGCCCAAAATCAAGTGCTGGTGGGTACTATCGTTAACAGTTTGGATCTTAACTTAGTGAAGGGGAGAGAAATAAAATGAATAAAAAAAGTTCTCAGGCAATCGAAGGCCAGGAAAAGGAAGGCGCTATCGCAAGAATGGGCATCAGCCTGGCCAACTGGAGTGAAAGATGGTTTCCGGACGCCTTTGTCTTTGCCGCGCTGGCTGTGGTCATCGTCAGTCTCGGCGCGCTGGCAATGGGCAGGACCCCTTCCCAAGTCTCGGTTGATTTTGGCAAATCCTTCTGGAACCTGATTCCCTTCACCATGCAAATGGCCTTCGTCGTGATCGGCGGCTATGTCGTGGCGGTGTCGAAACCCGTACAAAAGCTGATCGTCGTGCTGGCCAGGTTTCCGAAGACTCCCAGGGGCGCCGTTGCCTATGTCGGTTTCATGGCGATGCTCACTTCATTGCTGAGCTGGGGTTTCAGCCTGATCTTTTCCGGCATCCTGATGCGCGAAATCTGCAAGCGTCTGGACGGGGTGGATTATCGCGCGATCAGCGCAGCAGGCTTTCTCGGCCTCGGCACGGTGTGGGCGCTCGGCTTGTCATCTTCCGCAGCATTGATGATGGCTACGAAGGGATCCATTCCTCCGGCATTGCTCAAGATCAGCGGGGTGATCTCGCTCGAACAGACTTTGTTTACCTGGCAAAACCTGGTGATGATTCTTACCCCCATGGTGATTTCCACCTGGATCTGCTATTCATCTACCCCGGCCGCGCATTTGGCGAAGACCTTTGAGATGGCGGGCGTAAAACACCAGGAGTCCGAAGATATCGGGGTCGCAAAAACGCCCGGCGAAAACCTGGAATTCAGTCCTTTCCTGACGGTAGTACTTGTCGCCCTGGGCGTGCTGTATCTGGTGGATGTCTTTGCCACCAAGGGAGGGCTGGCCGCGCTGGATTTGAATACTTACAACTTCATGTTCATCATCGCCGGATTGTTGTTGCACTGGCGGCCCCGCGCTTTCTTGCGCGCTATCGCCAAAGCGGTACCCATGACCGGCGGCATCCTGATCCAGTTTCCGCTCTATGCCGGTATATTCGGGATATTGATGGGCTCCGGCATCAATGAGATTCTCGCGAAATTCTTTGTTTCCATCTCGACACAAGATACATTGGCTGCGGTTGTGGGCGTGTATTCGGCGATCCTGGGCTTGTTCCTGCCGTCCGGCGGCGGCAAATGGGTGGTCGAGGCGCCATATCTGCTGCAGGCGGCAACCGAACTCAAGGTCAACCTGGCATGGGTGGTGCAATGCTATAACGCGTCCGAAGCATTGCCGAACTTCATCAATCCCTTCTTTATGCTGCCTTTGATGGGTTTGGTTGGCGTGAAGGCGCGCGAACTGGCCGGCTACACCATGCTGCAACTGATATTCCTGGCTCCGGTCACGATCTTCCTGCTGTGGCTGCTCTCCATGACCATGCCCTTTGTGGCTCCAATTTTGCCTTGAGTCCGGGACGATTTTTCTTCAAGTAACGACAGTCGCCTCGCGTTCTGCGTGGCGGCTGTCGACATGAAGATGGAGTCTGAAATCCGGAAATTTTCGGTACTGCATCCATGATGAATTCAAAATTCGTTTCAAGATAAAAAATACCATGACCGATCTCTGCTGGACACCGTCTGCCGAAAAAGTCGCCGCCGCGCGCGTTACGGCCTTCATGCACAATTTGAAACCCCTTGCCGGCGAGCTGGAAAGCTATGAGGCACTGTGGCGCTGGTCGATAGAACAACCGGAAGCGTTCTGGCGTGCCGTCTGGGATTTCGCCGGCGTCATCGGCGAGCCGGGAGAACAAGTTCTACAGCGGGATCGAGAGCAGCGAATGCTGGGTGCGCATTGGTTCCCCGAAGCGCAACTCAATTTCGCCGAGAACCTGTTGCGCCCTTCGGCCAACGCTGACGCTCTGGTGTTCTGGGGCGAGGATAGGGTACAGCGCAGACTTTCGCGACAGGAACTGCACTGCGAAGTGGCACAACTGACTGCCGCGCTGCGCGATCTCGGCGTTATGGCCGGCGATCGCGTGGCCGTCTGGCTCCCCAACATGCCGGAGGCGATCATCGCGATGCTGGCCGTCGCGAGCATCGGCGCGATTTTCACCTCCGCGTCTCCCGATTTCGGCGTGCAGGGTGCACTGGATCGCTTTGGCCAAGTGACGCCCAAAGTACTCATCGGCGTCGATGGCTACTTCTACAACGGCAAAACGATCGACGTGCTGGGCAAGCTGGGTGAAGTTGCGAGCCAGCTTCACACGGTCGAGAAAGTGATCGTCGTTTCCTACGTATCCGAAGCGAGCTCGTACGACGCGATCCCCAAGGCAACGGGATGGAGGGAGTTCGTCGCGCCCTTCACCAAGGCGGATACCATTGATTTCGCCGCCCTGCCCTTCGATCATCCTCTCTACATCCTGTATTCCTCGGGTACGACGGGCGTGCCCAAGTGCATCGTCCACGGCGCAGGCGGCACCCTGTTGCAGCACATGAAGGAACACCAGTTGCACAGCGACGTGCGCGAAGGTGACCGGCTGTTCTATTTCACCACCTGCGGCTGGATGATGTGGAACTGGCTGGCGAGCGGCCTCGCCAGCGGCGCCACGCTCCTGCTCTACGATGGCAATCCCTTCGTGCGTGACGGCCGCATTCTTTTCGATTACGCGCAAGCCGAGCGCATGACGCACTTCGGGACGTCTGCCAAATATATCGACGCCTTGGCCAAGTCCGGGCTGGTACCGAGAGAGCGCTTCGATCTTGCTGCCTTGCACGCGATCTTCTCTACCGGCAGCCCCCTGTCGGCGGAAGGATTCGATTTCGTGTACCGATCCATCAAACCTGAGGTACAGCTATCGTCGATCTCAGGCGGCACCGACATTGTTTCCTGCTTTGTTTTGGGCAGCCCGATCTTGCCGGTGAGGCGCGGCGAGATCCAGTGCCGGGGACTTGGCATGGCGGTGGATGTCTTCGATGACAACGGCAAACCCCTGCGCGGGGAGAAGGGCGAACTGGTCTGCACTCAGACCTTCCCTTCGATGCCCCTGGGTTTCTGGAACGATGCCGACGGTGCCAAATATCGGGCCGCGTATTTCGAACGCTTCCCGGGGGTGTGGTGCCACGGTGACTTCTGCGAGATCACGGAGCACGGCGGCCTGATCATCCACGGTCGCTCGGACGCCACACTCAATCCCGGCGGAGTACGCATAGGCACCGCAGAAATCTACCGGCAGGTGGAGCGTCTGTCGGAGGTGATGGAATCCCTGGTCATCGCTCAAACCTGGCCACCCGAGAGTCTCGGCGATGTGCGCATCGTGCTATTCGTGAGGTTGCGCGACGGCACGGTTCTGACCGAAGAATTGGTCAAGCGGATCAAATCCACCATCCGCGAAAACACAACCCCGCGGCATGTGCCGGCGAAGATCCTGGCCGTACCCGACATGCCGCGAACCAAGAGTGGAAAATTGGTGGAGATTGCCGTGCGCAACGTGATTCACGGCGAACTGGTAAAGAATCTCGAGGCGCTGCTGAATCCGGAGGCGCTTGAGCATTTCCACAACCGGCCTGAACTGGCCAGCGACTAGCCCGATCGAGGCTGCATGCGTAGCCTTGGTAGAAGGTGAATCCATATCTGCCGACCTGTTTTGCAAGGCACCGGCATCAACAATCCCGCGCTGAACAGTTGCTTTTTTTACGGGTATCTAAAGTTTATTCGGGCACTTCGGCTTGATGCAATCCGCGTAGATGTAGAGCGAATGATCGTGCACAGAATATCCGCGGTCGGCAGCTGCCTTTTTTTGTCGCGACTCGATGGTCGCATCGTAGAACTCTTCGATCCTTCCGCATTGCAGGCAAACGATGTGATCGTGATGTTTGCCTTCATTGAGCTCGAACACCGACTTGTCGCCTTCAAAATGGTGCCTTATCAGCAACCCGGCTTGCTCAAACTGGGTCAGTACCCGGTAAACCGTCGCCAACCCCACATCATCGCCGCTGGCCAGCAGTTTCTTATAGACATCCTCGGCACTTAAATGGCGTTCGTTTCCGTTTCCAAACAGGTTTAGCACCTTGAGACGCGGCAGGGTGGATTTCAGCCCGGCCGTCTTGAGATGAGTTAAATGATCCATGGCGAACTCCCTGTTATCTGCATATAGGGAAAATAATATACGAATGTAGTTGCAAATGCAAATGAGAATGATTACCATTACCATTACCATTACCAACAGCTAATCCATATTCCCAACTCAAGGAACAATTATGCGGATTTCACTTTTACTACCAGTTTTTCTGGCTGGAGCATTTGCAATTAATAGCTTTGCGCTCGCTGCCGATGAAACACCGACCGTGCTGACGATTCGCAACGGCAAATTCGAACCCAACCAGCTGACGCTCCNGTCCGGCGTCAAGCTGAAACTGGTAGTCCGCAATCTGGATACCATTCCAGCCGAGTTCGAAAGCTATGATCTTTCGCGCGAGGTTATCGTGCCGGGTCATGGAGAAACGACGATTTATATAGGGCCGATGGATCCGGGCAACTACCAATTCTTTAATGACTTCAACCACGAAATGCAGGGTTCGATTGTGGCTAAACCCGGTGTCAAGAAGGAGAACTGAGCATGCTTGCAACGGCAATCATCATGTTTCGTGAAGTGCTGGAAGCGGCACTCATCATTGCAATCGTGCTTGGCGCGAGCCGCGGGATTCGCGGTCGGGGTCGCTGGGTAACCGGTGGTATTGCACTGGGTTTGCTCGGTGCTTCCATTGTGGCAATCCTGGCCAATGTTGCTTCCTCTGAGTTTACCGGTAATGGGCAGGCAATTCTCAACGCGGCGATTCTGCTAAGTGCTGTAGCCATGCTTACATGGCATAACGTATGGATGAGTTCCAATGCCCGGCAATTTTCAACTGACATAAAGGAAGTCGGCTCAGCTGTTCAATCCGGTCAGCGCCCTCTGGCAGCATTGATGGTCATCACACTGGTAGCGGTAATGCGTGAAGGATCCGAAGCGGTGCTCTTTCTTTGGGCCATTGCCACCAGCGGCGAGCAAAGCCTGAATATGGTTATGGGCGGTCTTGGAGGCGTGGTCGCAGGCGTTATGGCAGGGCTGTTGTTGTACCTCGGTTTATTGCGCATCCCCGTCCGGCATTTCTTTTCAATCACGAGCTGGCTGATCCTACTCCTTGCAGCCGGGCTTGCAGCACAAGCGGCCGCCTTCCTGAACCAGGTCGGCCTGTTGCCGGCATTGGGAAACGGGCTTTGGAACACTTCAAACATACTGAGCCAAACCAGCCTGCTCGGGCAGCTGTTGCATATTCTGGTGGGCTACATTGCCCGTCCGTCAGGCATTGAGGTCGTGTTCTATGTCGGCACATTCCTGACGATCCTGATTTTGATGCGCATGTCCGGAAAAAAACGAAGTGAACAGGCAAAGGCCGCTGAAAATCCAAGCTAAGTCACAAGTACCGATACAGATGTAATTCAAGCAACACTATTCGAGGAACAGACTTCCTCACTAACCATACAAAATATGAATGGAAGAATATTTATGCAACCGAATCGGATGATTGCACCAATCGCCGGGCTCGCAATCGCTATAAGTCTGGCGGCAAACGTGGCCCGTGCGGACAACGACTTCATCGTCTATTCGCCTTATGTCGTTCAAGGGCAAAGCGAAGTGGAAATGTACGGCTTCAGCACGCAAGATGGCCGCAGCGATCTCAATGGCGCGAGCGGTTACAACATCTCGGTTGCACATGCATTTACCAGTTGGTGGAAACCCGAGATATATATCGGTGAATTCAATCGCGATCCGGGCGCGTCAACACATCCTTCCGGTTATGAATTCGAGAACACATTTCAGCTTACCACCCGGGGTGAATACTGGGCGGATGTGGGTTTTTTGGCGTCGTATGCCCACAACAAGCAACCGGGCGTATTAAGCAGGGCTGAATTTGGGCCACTGCTGGAAAAGTGGTCCGGACATTTTGATCAGCGTCTGAATCTGATCTGGGAAAAGGAAGTCGGCGCCGGAGCGAGCAGTTCATATGTATTCCGCTCTGCCTACAGCGTCAGTTACAAAATGGACTTTAACAAGGCTTCATTCTCGCCTGGCATCGAAGTCTACATGCGCCCCAATGACAATGCCTATCAGATCGGACCAGTGCTTTATGGGGAAATCAGGACGGATGCAGGAAAAGAAATTGAATACAGCCTAGGCGTGGTACATGGCATCAATCAGGGCGCGCCTGACAGGACTCTTCTGTTCCGTGTGGAATACGAGTTCTTTTGACATCAAACAGGAACACGGGTCGGGAGAAGTTCATAAGCGCGCTGAATTTCAGTCATTCAGTCCGATATGCGCTTGCCGCTTTGGAGTAGCGCTTTAAGGTTCTCTTAAGATGATCGGGTGAACATGATATCTCCCGAAACGCTCACAATCTCATGAAAGGAATCATCATGCGCATAAAACATATTGTCATCGCCATCAGCCTGATCACTCTTTCGACGCCTCTGCTTGCCCGGACTTTCAATTGCACGAATTTGGACAAGGCTCATTGGATTCCTGCTGGTGAAATGCAAAATAAATTGGTACAGCAAGGCTATCAGGTCATCAGCTTAAATCCTGACAATACCTGCTACAAGGCCGTCTTGAAAACCAGGAACGGTCAGAAATTTGAAGGGATTTATGATCCCGTAGAAGGCCATCCGCTTCGTCGCCAAAGCATGTGACGCTTCTTTATGGGTTACTTCGCCGTATATTCTGTAAAGGGCGATATTTGTGTCAATAAATTTGATTTAAAAATAGAAAGAGGCGGTATTAACCGCCTCTGACTGATGTGATGCGCTCTCGCATCTCCCATTACAATCTGGTGCGAAAGGAGAGACTCGAACTCTCACGCCTTACGGCGCTGGAACCTAAATCCAGTGCGTCTACCAATTCCGCCACTTTCGCATTCGGAGCACTGAAGGCCCCAAAGGGCGCGCATTATAACCGAGTGATTCCTAGTTCGGAACGAATTCCACCACAGAACGGCCATGCGCCTCACCCCTGATCAGCTTTGCGCAGGCTTCGGGAAGCTCGGAAAACGCGATACGGTGCGCAACCTTGTCAAATTGCGAGATGCGAAGATCGCCGGCCATGCGTTGCCATAATTGCTTGCGCAGCGACATTGATGTCGCGGAGGAGTCCACTCCGAGCAGTTTCACTCCGCGCAAAATGAAGGGGAACACTGAAGTATGCAACTCGGCGCCACCCGCGTTACCGAAACTGGCAATGGCACCTTCCTGCTGCATGGTGCGAGCAAGCCAGGCCAGGGTATCTCCACCCACCGCATCCAGTGCACCTGCCCACAAAGCCTTTTCCAGCGGACGCGTGCTCTTCATGTCGATCTCGTTACGCGCCAGTATCTCGCTGGCACCAATTGATTTCAGGTAGTCGTGTTCGCCGGCTTTTCCGGTCAGTGCGACCACGTGATAACCGAGTTGCGACATCATCTGGATTGCGATACTGCCCACACCGCCTGTCGCACCGGTCACGATCACTTTGCCCTTTTTGGGCGTAAGCTCGTTTTGTTCCAAACGATGGATCGCAAGGGCGGCAGTGAATCCCGCCGTACCCAACGCCATCGACTCGAACATGGTAAGGCCGACCGGCAACGGCACGATCCAATCCGCCGGAACGCGCACATATTCGGCAAAACCGCCGTCATGCGCGACACCCATGTCATAGCCGGTGACCAATACCTGATCGCCCGCTTTGTAACGCATATCCTGCGAAGACTCAACAACCCCGGCTACGTCTATACCTCCCACACAGGGGAAGCGGCGAATGACTTTGCCAGCTCCTGTGGCAGCGAGCGCGTCCTTGTAATTGACGCCGGAGTAATGGGTACGGATGACCACCTCACCGGTGTCAAAATTGTCCTGCGATAACTCGACGAAACGGCCGGCGGATTTACCGCCTTCTTCAACAATCTGGTAGGCGCGAAAAGTCTTCATTTACAGATCCAGCAGTACGCGTGCCGAAAACTCCTCCAGCACTTCTTTGATGGTGACGAGGAATTGCACGGCTTCGCGACCATCAATGATGCGGTGATCGTAGGAAAGCGCCAGGTAGTTCATCGGGCGGATGACTACTTGGCCGTTCTCTGCCACCGGACGGTCCTTGGTGGCATGGATGCCGAGAATCGCGCTCTGAGGCGGATTGATGATGGGCGTTGAAAGCATGGAGCCGAATACGCCGCCATTGGTGATGGAGAAAGTACCACCGGTCAATTCTTCCATCGTGATCTTGCCGACTTTGGCACGCGCGGCATACTCAGCGATGCTCTTCTCGATTTCCGCAATGGACATCTTGTCCGCGTCACGCAGAATCGGCACAACCAGACCGCGTTCGCTGCCTATCGCCATGCCGATGTCGAAGTAGCCGTGGTAAATGATGTCGGTGCCGTCGACCGAAGCATTGACGATAGGGAATTTCTGCAAGGCGATCACGACAGCCTTGACGAAGAACGAGGAGAAGCCCAGTTTGACGCCGTGTTTCTTCTCGAAAGCCTCTTTGTACTTGTTGCGCAACTCGATCACCGGCTGCATGTTCACTTCGTTGAACGTGGTCAGGATCGCGGAATTCTGCTGCGATTGCAGCAGGCGCTCGGCGATACGCTGGCGTATGCGCGTCATCGGCACACGCTGTTCGGGGCGGTCTCCCGCAAGTACGGCAACTGGTGCGATCATTGGCTGGCTCGGTGCTGTTTGCTGGACCGCACCCAACACGTCTTCCTTGGTCACCAGCCCCTTGCGGCCGCTGCCCTGCAAGCCTGCAGTATCCACATCAAGCGCATTCGCCATTTTTCGTGCCGAGGGAGAAACAGCGGCAGCTTGGGACGGCGCTTTGGGTGCGCTGGCTGTGGCAACGGGTGCTGCTGCAGGAGCTTCAACAGGCGCTGCCACTGCAACTTGCGCGACAGCCGCCGTGTCGATCTGGGCGATGACTTCACCGCTGCCCACTTTCGCTCCATCAGCTTTGATGATCTTTACCAGAACACCGCTCTTGATTGCCGGCAATTCCAGGACCACTTTATCCGTTTCGATATCGATCAGATTCTCGCCTTCCTTCACCGCCTGGCCGGCTTGCTTATGCCAGGTCAGCAAAGAGGCCTCGGAAACCGATTCGGAAAGTTGCGGGACTTTGACTTCAATGATGCTCATGGTGCGCTCCTGGTATGTTCTTTACATCGAGGTCGGGACGGAATGCAGCTTCGATCACCGCTTTTTGCTGTTCATTATGTGTGGCCAGATAACCGGCTGCAGGTGAGGCTGAAGAAGGACGCAACGCATATTCGAGCCGCATCCCTTTGCGCATATGGCGAACAAGGTAGTGCTGAACGCGATGCCATGCACCCTGATTACCCGGCTCTTCCTGACACCAGACCACCTCGGTCGCCTTTGGATATGCTGCGATCTGCGCGGCAAATTCGTCGTGCGGGAAAGGATAGAGCTGCTCCAGCCGGATGACAGGGGTGTTCTCTATGCCCTTTTCGCGACGATGCTTGATGAGGTCGAAGTACACCTTGCCACTGCACACGATGACACGTTTCACCTTTGCGGCATCCACTGTATCGACCTCGGGTATCACGGTCTGGAAGGCTCCTTCTGCCAGCATTTGCATCGGAGAAGCAGCATCCTTGCTGCGCAGCAAGCTCTTGGGAGTGAACACAACAAGGGGCTTGCGATAGGGGCGCAGCATCTGACGGCGCAACAAGTGGAATATCTGGGCAGACGTGGTCGGGACGCACACCTGGATATTGTAGTCGGCACACAGTTGCAGGTAACGCTCGATACGCCCTGAAGAGTGTTCCGGCCCCTGACCCTCGTAACCATGTGGCAACAGCATCGTAAGGCCGCACAACCTGCCCCATTTGGCTTCGCCGGAAGCGATGAACTGGTCGATCACCACTTGCGCACCGTTCACGAAATCGCCGAACTGGGCTTCCCAGATCGTCAGGGTATTGGGCTCGGCCGTGGCATAACCGTATTCGAATCCCAATACCGCCTCTTCCGAGAGTATCGAATCGATCACGATAAAATCGGCCTGATCCGGAGCGATGTTTTGCAAGGGAATATATAAACCCTTGTCCCATTGTTCGCGGTTCTGGTCGTGCAACACGGCATGCCGGTGGAAGAAAGTGCCGCGACCGGTATCCTCGCCGGACAAGCGCACCGGATAGCCTTCTGCAACCAGGCTTGCATAGGCGAGATTTTCGGCCATACCCCAGTCCAGTGCCAAATCGCCTTTGCCCATCGCGACACGGTCTGCGATGATCTTCTCCACGCGCGAGTGCAACTTGAAATTCCCGGGGATCGCGACCAGGCGTTCAGCCAATTGCCGCAGGCGCTCAAGCGAAACAGCGGTCACCGCCGGTGTCTTCCAGGAAATGTCGCCGATGAATTTCGACCAACTCACTGCAAACTCATGCTTGAACTCGGTCAGCACCGGCTGTATTGGATTCCTGCCTTCGTCCATCGCCTGCCGATAGGCTGCGACCATCGCATCCGGTTCGTCCGCAGTCAACACGCCCTGCTCAACCAGACGCTTTGCGTACAAAGCACGCGTGCCCGGGTGCTGATTGACCTTGCGATACATCAACGGTTGAGTGACCAAAGGTTCGTCTTGTTCGTTGTGTCCCAGCTTGCGGAAGCACACCAGGTCCACCACCACGTCCTTGCCGAAATGCATACGATAATCGATTGCGATCTCGGTGATCAGCAACACCGCCTCCGGGTCATCTGCATTCACATGCAGAATCGGCGCATCGACCATCTTCGCCACATCGGTGCAATACAGCGACGAGCGCATGTCGCGCGGGTCGGATGTGGTGAAGCCGATCTGGTTGTTGACCACGATATGCACGGTCCCGCCCGTACCGTAGCCGCGTGTTTGCGACAGGTTGAACGTTTCCTGATTGACGCCCTGGCCGCCGAAAGCCGAGTCGCCGTGAAGCAGGATCGGCAACACCTGCTTGCCTTTGACATCGTGACGGCGATGCTGCCGGGCGCGTACGGATCCCTCGACGACAGGATTGACGATCTCGAGATGCGATGGATTGAACGCCAGTGTGAGATGCATAGGGCCGCCGGGCGTAGCGATATCCGACGAGAAACCCTGATGGTATTTCACATCGCCCGCAGCCAGGTGTTCCGTATGAATACCTTCGAATTCCGCAAACAATTCCTTGGGCAGCTTGCCCAATGTATTGATCAGCACATTCAGACGGCCGCGGTGTGCCATGCCGATGACAGACTCCTTGACGCCCTGATTGCCGGCCCGCTGCAACAAATGGTCCAGCATCGGAATCAGCGTGTCGCCGCCTTCCAGGGAAAACCGCTTTTGCCCGACATATTTGGTATGCAGATAGCGTTCCAGTCCTTCGGCTGCGGTCAATCTTTCAAGAATGCGCTTCCTGGTTTCATTGGGATAATGCGGCTCGCCGGCAGCACCCTCCAGACGCGCCTGTATCCAGCGCTTCTCAACGACACTGCTGATGTACATGTATTCGGCGCCGACACTGCTGCAATAGATGCGGCGAAGGCGCTGCAGTATCTCGCGCAGGGTCATGCGCTTGCCGCCCTCCAGCGATCCGGTGAAGAAGGTCGCATCCATGTCGGCTTCGATCAGCCCGTAATAGGACGGGTTCAGTTCCGCCACTTCCGGAGCGGGGTGGCGCTTCAGCGGATCCAGCTCGGCGACGCGTGCACCCAGGAACCGATAGGCATTGATCAGCTGCAGAACTTTGGCCTGCTTGTGTGTCTCATCGGCATGTACCGGCGACTCCGCCTGGCGCTTATTCAACTCCAGGAATCCGCGTTGAATCGGACTATGCGCCACATCCTGCCGAGAATTGACAGACTGCAACTTGTCAAAATAGGCGCGCCATTCCGCCGGAACGGAAGACGCATCCTGCAGATAGTCTTCATACAAACCCTCGACGAAGGCATTGTTCCCCCCCGACAGCAGGGAGGTGCTCTGCATCATCTGCAGATAGTTGTTTCCCGGAGCATTCATGATCTACCTCGCTTCCCTCAGCGTTTTGCAAGCGGCACAAAATCGCGACGCACCGCTCCACGGTACAATTGGCGCGGACGGCCGATCTTGTATTCGGAATCCGCGATCATCTCGTTCCACTGCGATACCCAGCCGATGGTGCGAGCCACGGCAAAGATCACCGTGAACATGTTGGACGGGATACCCAGCGCGCGCAGCACGATGCCGGAATAGAAATCCACGTTCGGATACAGTTTGCGCTCGATGAAATACGGATCGCTCAAAGCAGTCTTTTCCAGCACCATCGCAAGCTCGAACAGTTTATTGTTCTCCAGCTTCAGTTCCGATAGAACTTCGTGACAAGTCTGGCGCATCACCGATGCACGCGGATCCATGTTCTTGTATACGCGATGGCCAAACCCCATCAATTTATATTTCTTGTCCTTCACGCCCTGCACATATTCGGCGACGCGAGAAACGTCCCCGATCTCTTCCAGCATCTTCAGCGCAGCTTCGTTCGCCCCGCCGTGAGCTGGGCCCCACAAGGCCGCGATGCCCGAAGCGATACAGGCGAACGGGTTGGCGCCGCTCGATCCGGCCAGACGCACGGTCGAAGTGGAGGCGTTCTGCTCGTGGTCGGCATGCAAAATGAGGATGCGTTCCAGCGCGCGTACCAGTATCGGGTTCGGCACATACTCTTCCGCAGGCGTGGCGAACATCATGTACATCAGATTCTCGACGAAACCGAATTTATTCTTGGGATAGATGAACGGCTCGCCGACACTGTATTTATGCGTCATCGCAGCAATGGTCGGCACCTTGGCCAGCAGGCGCTGCGCCGAAACCGCCCGGTGTTGCGGATTATTGATGTCGAGCGAATCGTGATAGAACGCGGAAAGCGCACCGACCACACCGACCATCACCGCCATCGGATGGGCATCGCGACGGAATCCGTTGAAGAATCGTGCAAGCTGATCGTGCACCATGGTGTGATGCGTGATGTTGTAAGTAAACTGCGTCTTCTGCTCAACGGTTGGCAACTCACCATTCAGAAGCAGGTAACACACTTCCAGAAAATCGGATTTTTCCGCCAATTGTTCGATCGGATAGCCACGGTAGTACAGCAATCCCGCATCGCCATCGATGAAGGTGATCTCCGAGGTGCAACTCGAGGTGGAAAAGAACGCGGGGTCATACGTAAATACGCCCAATTTCCCCAGGGCCCTGATGTCGATCACATCGGGTCCAAGCGTACCGGAAAAGATTGGCAATTCAATGCTGCGACCATCATCCAAAGTCAATGTTGCGATACGTTTGCTTTCCATTTTCAACCCTCGCCTCGTTCAAGCTTCCTTTAGCCATTCCAGCACCACACGCTGATGCGCAAGTGCCGGCTCCTTTTTCCCCGTGATCAAATCCCAGAGTTCCGTATCAGGCAAATCCAGCAATTCATCGAAGATAATTCGTTGTTCGTTGTTCAACATCGTGTATCGTTGCTTAACAAAACGCCCCAACACAATATCCAATTCCAGCAAACCGCGACGGCAACGCCAGCGTACCCGCTCCAAAGCGACAGGATCGAGAAGACAAGATTCCGAATCCAGGGTGCCGGATTCAGGATTCAAAACTCTCTTTCCAGCTTCCGTATCCTGTATCCCGTCTCCAGTATCCTGCTTTGTCATACCGCGCGCTTCACCATCATGTCTTTTATTTTACCGATGGCCTCGGTCGGGTTCAGTTCTTTAGGGCACACATCGACACAATTCATGATGGTGTGGCAACGGAACAAACGATAAGGGTCTTCCAGATTATCCAAACGCGCTGCCGTATCCTGATCGCGCGTATCGGCGATGAAGCGGTACGCCTGCAACAGCCCTGCCGGCCCGACGAATTTGTCCGGATTCCACCAGAACGAGGGACATGAGGTCGTGCAGCAACCGCACAAGATGCATTCGTACAAACCGTCCAACTCCAGGCGATCCTTTGGAGACTGCAGCCTCTCAGTCTCCGGCGGAGGATCATTGTTTACCAGATACGGCTTGATCGAATGGTATTGTTTAAAGAACTGCGTCATATCCACGATCAGATCGCGGATAACCGGCAATCCCGGCAGCGGACGTATCTCTATCGGCTGTTTGAGTGAAGAGAGCGCCGTGATACAAGCCAGGCCGTTGCGCCCGTTGATATTCATCGCATCCGATCCGCACACGCCTTCGCGGCAGGACTTGCGGAAACCGATACTGTCGTCCTGTTGCCTCAGCAACATAAGGGCATCCAGCAGCATGGCATCGCCCGCATCCAGACTCAGATCGAAATCCTGCATGTAAGGTGCAGTGTCGGTATCGGGGTTGTAACGGTAAATTCTGAATTTCATTGCCTGGCTCCTATAACCAGCCACCTGGTTGTCGCTTTTGACAGCCTGGCGGATTGGTTAGTTGATTCATCAATACACACGCGCTTTGAGCGGGAACGATTCCACCGTCAGCGGTTTCAAGTGCACAGGTTTATAGTCGAGCCGATACCCCTCGCTGTAGTACAGCGAATGTTTCAGCCAGTTTTTGTCATCGCGCTCCGAGAAGTCCTCCCGCGCATGGGCACCGCGGCTTTCCTTGCGCGCTTCGGCGGCAGTCATCGTGGCCTGTGCAACCTCGATCAGGTTATCCAGTTCCAAGGCTTCGATACGCGCCGTATTGAACACCTTGCTCTTGTCCGTGATCTCGGTGTTGCGCACGCGCTCGGCCACTTCGCGGATCTTGGTCACGCCTTCTGCCAGCAGATCCGGGAAACGGAATACGCCGCAATGCGCCTGCATCACCCTGCGCATCGAATCCCCGACATCCGCAACCCTTTCGCCATTTTTCTGGTTTTCCAACCGTGCCAAGCGTGCCAGTGGACGATCCGCCGCATCGGCAGGCAACGGCTTGGGATTCGGATTGGTTTTCAAATCCTCAATGATCTGCCGCGCGGCTGCACGTCCGAACACGATCAGATCGAGCAGCGAGTTGCAACCCAGACGGTTCGCACCATGCACCGATACACAGGCGCATTCCCCTACCGCGTAGAAGCCCTGCACAACGTCTTCCGGCGCCGTACCGTGAGGCGCCACGACCTGTCCGCGATAATTGGTCGGAATACCACCCATCATGTAATGCGCGGTAGGCACCACCGGGATCGGCGCTTTGGACGGATCGACATGCGCAAATTTGAGCGCAATGTCGCGGATACCCGGCAGGCGATGACGTATCACTTCGTCCCCCAGATGATCCAGTTTGAGCATGACGTGGTCCCCGTGCGGCCCGCAGCCCCGTCCTTCTTTTATCTCGGTAGCCATGGCACGCGATACGACGTCGCGGCTGGCCAGATCCTTGGCGGTCGGCGCATAACGCGGCATGAAGCGCTCGCCATCCTTGTTCACCAGATAGCCGCCTTCACCGCGCACCCCTTCGGTAATAAGCACTCCCGAGCCATGCACCCCGGTCGGGTGGAACTGGAAGAATTCCATGTCCTCCAGCGGAATGCCCGCTCGGGCTGCCATGCCGAGCCCGTCTCCGGTATTGATATAGGCATTGGTACTCGCCGAAAAGATGCGCCCGGCTCCGCCTGTGGCAAACAGGGTGGCCCGTGCCTGCAGGATCATCACCTCGCTGGTTTCGATCTCCATCGCCACCACGCCCAGCACGTCGCCGTCCTGGTCGCGGATCAGATCAAGCGCCATCCACTCGACGAAGAAGTTCGTATTCGCGCGTACGTTCTGCTGATACAGCGTGTGCAACAAGGCATGTCCGGTACGGTCAGCTGCAGCGCAGGCGCGCGGCACCGGATTCTTGCCGTAATCCTGCATGTGTCCGCCGAAAGGGCGCTGATAGATCTTGCCGCTGTCCAGCCGGTCGAACGGCATACCAAAATGTTCAAGTTCGTACACCACTTCCGGAGCGGCGCGACACATATATTCAATGGCATCCTGGTCACCCAGATAATCCGACCCTTTCACGGTGTCGTACATATGCCAGTGCCAGTTGTCTTCATTCACATTGCCCAATGAAGCTGCGATACCGCCCTGAGCCGCAACTGTATGGGAACGTGTGGGAAACACTTTCGACAGGACCGCGACCTTGAGTCCGGCCTCCGACAAAGTCAGCGCGGCGCGCATCCCTGCACCGCCGGCTCCCACCACCACCACATCGAATGTTCTTTTCGCCAATCCCATTAAAGTCCCCAAAGAATCTGCACCGACCAGATCGTATATAGAACCAGTGCAAGAATGACCAACACATGAATCAACAGACGGATGCTTGCCGGCTTCACATAATCCATCACGATGTCACGCACACCGATCCATGCGTGATAAAACAGGCTCAGCAGGAACAGCATGGAGAACGTGCGCATTACATTGCCGGAAAACAGCTCGGCCCATGTGTCATAACCAAAAGATGACTGCATCAGCAAATAACCAACAATCACCACGGCATAGATCGCCATCACAACAGCAGTAACTCGCTGCACCAGCCAATCGCGCAGACCAAAATGCGCGCCGGTCACGATACGATTCACCATAGCCTCACTCCCAACAAGACGGTCAACGCCAGACTCACGGCCAACACCCATTTACTGCTGCTGCGCGCCAGAGCAAGAGTCGGCAGCAGATGCAAATCTATCGCCAAATAGCGCAGCCCGGCACAGAAGTGATGCAGAAACGCCCACATCAAACCCAGCAGGGGCAGCTTCACCAAGGGATGCGCCATATATTCGGTCAGATTGGTGTAAGTTTCGATCGAACGCAGACTCTGATCGAATAACAGCAACAACAGCGGCAGGGAGAGAAATAGAACAGCTCCACTGACGCGATGAAGGATGGAGACATAACTGGGGAGAGGAAATTGAATCTTGTGTAATGCGAGATGCTTGGGACGGCGTTTAATTATTTTGTTCATTGATTTCTTCCACAACCAAATTCCAAGGGCCCGATGCTACACCTACACTTGGCGAGTGAAAAGCATTAAAGACCATAAAGTTTCCGCACGTACAAAATTTATAATTCGGCGCTGAATATTTAATAATCCATTCTGTAAATCCGGATTTATAATAAATTTTTAACCCCAAGCGAGGACACCATGAAAGCACCTATCCGCGTAGCAATTACCGGCGCCGCAGGACAAATCGGTTACAACCTGCTGTTCCGAATCGCCAATGGTGACATGCTGGGGGCCGAGCAACCGATCATCCTGCAACTGCTGGACATACCACCGGCCCAGCCGATGCTGCACGGCGTGGCAATGGAACTGGAAGACTGCGCATTCCCCAATCTGCAACAAATCATCACCACCGACGATCCCCGGGTCGCCTTCCGCGACGCCGAAGTTGTGATACTGGTTGGCGCGCGTCCGCGCGGCAAGGGCATGGAACGCAAGGACCTGCTGGAAGCCAACGGTGCGATCTTTTCGGAACAAGGTCGCATCCTCAACGAGGTGGCGGCACGCCATGTAAAGGTACTGGTGGTCGGCAACCCCGCCAACACGAATGCGCTCATCGCGATGAAGAATGCTCCCGACCTCGATCCGCGCAATTTCACTTCCATGATGCGCTTGGATCACAATCGCGGAATCGCGCAGGTGGCCTTGAAACTGTTCCAGCCGATACGCGATGTCAAGAAAATGGTTATCTGGGGCAATCACTCCGGCACACAGTACCCCGACCTGTCGCATTCCGAGATTCGGGGGCGCAAGGTAACTGAAGTGCTGCAAGACCACGACTGGATCGAGAGCACTTTCATCCCAACCGTTCAAAAACGCGGTGCCGCGGTGATCGAAGCGCGCGGCCTGAGCAGCGCAGCGAGCGCCGCCAATGCCGCCATTTCCCACATTCACGACTGGTTATTGCATTCGCATCACAATGACTGGGTCAGCATGGGCGTGCCTTCCGATGGCAGTTATGGAATTCCGGAAGGAGTCATATACGGCTTTCCCGTCACCTGCCGCAACGGCCATTACCACATCGTGCAGGACCTGCCTATCAGCGACCTTGGCCGCAAGCATATGATGGACAGTTACAACGAATTGCTCGGTGAGCGCGACATGGTGAAGCAACTGCTGGGTTAAGCCGCTTCCTCAAGGCATCTGCTGTTTGATGCCTTGAGGAAACAACCCGCGGGTTGAACTGCCGGTACGCATAAATCAAATGGCCGCTTACGCGGCCATTTGCATATTCCGATTCAAGCCCGGACTTTGCCTGTCAAGCCAGGAGGTTCAGCGCCGTATTGAAGGTCTCGCTGGGACGCATGGCCTTCGACGTCTTTTCAAAATCGGGGAGGTAGTAACCTCCCATATCCACCGGTTTTCCTTGAGCGGCGATCAACTCGGCATTGATCTTGGCTTCGTTGTCCTTCAGCATCTTCGCCAACGGAGCGAAACGCGCCTGGATATCCTTGTCCCTGGTCTGTGCGGCCAGCGCCTCGGCCCAATACAGCGCGAGATAGAAATGGCTGCCGCGGTTGTCGATCTCGCCAACTTTGCGTGACGGAGACTTGTTGTTTTCCAGGATTTTGCCGTTGGCCTGATCGAGAGTATCCGCCAAAACTTGCGCTTTTGGATTCTTGAAAGTCTGCGCCAGATGTTCCAGCGACACCCCCAGCGCCAAGAACTCGCCCAGGGAATCCCAACGCAAATAGCCTTCTTCCTGGAACTGCTGCACATGCTTGGGAGCCGAGCCGCCCGCGCCGGTTTCAAACAACCCGCCGCCGGCCATCAACGGCACGATGGACAGCATCTTGGCGCTGGTCCCCAGCTCAAGGATAGGAAACAGGTCAGTCAAATAATCGCGCAACACATTGCCGGTAACCGATATCGTATCTTTACCCGCGCGGATGCGATCCAGAGAGAACTGGATCGCGTCTTCCGGCGTCATGATGCGGATGTCCAGACCGCCGGTATCGTGCTCCTTCAGATAGCGCTCCACTTTCCGGATGATCTGCGCATCGTGCGCACGGTTCTTGTCCAGCCAGAACACGGCAGGCGTATTGCTCAAACGCGCACGAGAGACCGCCAGCTTGACCCAATCCCGGATCGGCGCGTCTTTCGCCTGACACATGCGGAAGATGTCGCCCTGCTCCACGCCCTGTTCCAGCAGCGTCTTGCCCGACTCGTCCACCGCACGCACCGTGCCGTCACCCGGCGCCTCGAAGGTCTTGTTGTGGGAACCGTATTCTTCAGCCTGTTGCGCCATCAACCCGACGTTGGGCACGCTGCCCATGGTCTTCGGATCGAATGCGCCGTGTTTCTTGCAATCATCGATGACCACCTGGTAAATCCGCGCATAGCAACGGTCCGGGATCATGGCCTTGGTATCGTGCAGCTTGCCATCCGCACCCCACATCTTTCCGGATTCGCGAATCATCGCGGGCATGGAAGCATCCACGATCACATCGCTGGGCACATGCAGATTGGTGATGCCCTTGTCCGAATTGACCATTGCCAGTTCAGGCCGCGCCTCGTAGCAGGCTTTGATGTCGGCCTCGATCTCGGCACGCTTGGCCTCAGGCAAGGATGCGATCTTCGCGAGCAGGTCGCCGAAACCGTTGTTGACGTTGACGCCCAGTTGTTTGATCGTCGCAGCGTGCTTTTCGAAAACATCCTTGAAGAAAACTGTGACCGCATGACCGAACATGATGGGGTCGGATACCTTCATCATCGTGGCCTTGAGGTGCAGAGACAGCATGACGCCTTTTTGCTTCGCGTCCTGCATCTGCGCCTCATAGAAATCGCGCAAGGCGCGTCGACTCATGACACAGGCATCGATCACTTCGCCCGCCTTGAGCGGAGTCTTGTCTTTGAGCACAGTCGTCTTGCCGTCCGCACCGACAAACTCGATCTTGAAGCTACCTGCCTCGGCGACTGTGACCGATTTTTCGCTGCCGTAAAAATCGCCGTCGTTCATGTGCGCCACATGGGTTTTGGAATCCGCACTCCAGGAACCCATCTTGTGCGGATTTTTACGTGCGAACTGTTTGACCGATGCCGCCGCGCGGCGATCCGAGTTACCTTCGCGCAGCACCGGATTGACCGCACTGCCGAGCACTTTGCCGTAGCGCGCCTTGATTTCCTTTTCTGCGTCGCTTTTCGGATCTTCGGGATAGTCCGGAACTTTGTAGCCCAGCGACTGCAATTCCTTGATGGCCGCTTTCAACTGGGGAGAGGATGCACTGACATTCGGCAGTTTGATAATGTTGGCCTCAGGCCTGAGAGTCAGCTCACCCAATTCGGTCAATTCATCTGCGATACGCTGGCCGGGTGTCAGATTTTCCGGAAAATTGGCGATGATCCTGCCGGCGAGGGAGATATTTTTTGTTTCGACAACAACACCTGCTGCCTTGGTGAAAGCTTGAACGATAGGTAACAAGGAGTACGTTGCCAGTCCCGGCGCCTCATCGACTTTAGTCCAATAGATCTTTGGTGTTGTCATGACTTTTCCTCATATATGTAAGAAACATAGAGCACGCATTTCGGCCATCGGCCCGCCAGCCATCCAAGGAAACCGCATGGAATAAATGCAGATCCCGACTTCATTTCCAGCGAACTTACCCGACATTTGCGGCTGCGTCAGCGGCCATATACTCGTCAGCCGCGACTTGATAATACTGACCCAGAAAGCGCTATTTGTCACGCCAACAGGCAATTCAGAATGCCACCTCCTCCATATTTCATAATGATTATTATTTGTCCGTTCGAAATAAGGAAATGTGTTGCAGCAGGTCTACTGCTCAAAATCCCGGTAGCCAGACTCAAGACATTTACACGCGATAGATGTACTTGCGATATTCAGAAAATCCAATAAAAAATGGCCCGCGAATCCGCGAGCCATCTTTATGTTCCAGGACGTGCCTTATCGTTTGCTGCCACCGGGCCCTATTCCGCCTCCCATTCCGCCTCCCATTCCGCCTCCCATTCCTCCACCCATGCCACCTGCGGGAGGACTGTCAGGAATGGATGTACCCTGCTCCTTGGCACGTTCCTTCATTCTTTCATGATTTTCGGCACGCACTTTTTCACGTTCTTCCTTGGTGGTAGTGCTGCGCATCTTGGCACGTTGCTGTTGACGCTCTTCGGGAGTCGCCAACTCCCTGCCCGTTGTTTGCCGCGTGCGATCCTGTATTTGCGTGCGATCTTGCGTCTTCGTCCGATCCTGTGTCTGGTCCTTGATCTGGTCTTGTGTCTTATCCTTGATCTGGTCTTGTGTCTGATCGGCCGCCATGGCAGCCATTCCAGACAACAACGCAGCAACAGACAAGCTTAACAATATGACTTTTTTGTTCATAATGCCCTCCAACCGAATTTGGGATGGCTCAAAAATTTCATTGAAAACCTCATTTCATTCTTCCATACCATCCCGCTATGAAAGAGTGGATTCATATTACATCTGCAATTGAACGATGTCAGTGATGCTTGTCACATAAGCCCCGGAAAAATACCCTGCTTCAAGCCTGGCAAGGGCTTGATTCTTCCTGTTCTGTCTCAATATTGTTGAATATTACAATCAGGAGATCACCATGCCTGCCGTTCGTCCACCCGCTGTGGCTGGAATGTTCTACCCAGCCGATCCACGGCAACTCGCACATGATGTGCAGGAATTCCTGCATGAGGCACAGCCGCGAGCCTTGAACCCCAAAGTTCTGATCTGCCCGCACGCTGGCTACATCTATTCCGGCGCGATCGCTGCCAGTGCCTATGCCGTATTGCATGACATCGCACCGCGTATTCGCCGCGTGGTGTTACTGGGCCCTACCCACCGGGTAGCAATACATGGGTTGGCCTTGCCGGACGCCGAAGCATTCGATACGCCGCTGGGACGCATACCTCTGGATACCAAAGCGATGCGCACCATTGCAGATTTTCCCCAAGTGCTCGTCAGCGATGAGGCACACCGGCAGGAACATTCACTGGAAGTGCAGTTGCCATTCCTGCAGAGCGTATTGAAGGATTTCACTTTACTGCCGTTGGCAGTCGGCATGGCAACAGCGGAAGAAGTGGCCGAAGTGCTGGAAAAAGTATGGGGTGGAGAAGAAACGTTGATCGTCATCAGCTCCGATCTGTCGCATTACCTGCCCTACGCTGCCGCACAATCCGTCGACAACACAACCGTCGGCAATATCCTCGATCAGTGTCAGCCTGTCGCCCATGATCAAGCCTGTGGTGCGACGCCCATCAACGGGCTGCTGCTCGCCGCGCGCAGGCATCGGCTCACACCCCATCTGCTTGATCTGCGAAACTCCGGTGACACTGCCGGGTCTAAGGATAAAGTGGTGGGATATGCTTCCATCGCCTTCACTGAAGGAGAAGAGAATGGCTGATTCAAACCGTGGAAAAGTACTTGTCGGCATCGCGCGCGGCGCAATCTCCGAGGCGCTGGGTGGAGTGCGTTCGCCGGTATCGCCAGAACAATGGCTGAACGAGAAAGGCGCAACATTCGTCACACTGACGCAGAACGGCGAATTGCGCGGCTGCATCGGTTCGTTGCAGGCACATCGCCCGCTAGGCGAGGATGTTCATCGCAACGCGCTCGCCGCGGCATTCCGCGACCCGCGTTTCGAACCGCTCGACCAACACGAGTTGCCAGTGACGCAGTGCGAGGTTTCCCTGTTGTCAGCGGCCGAAGCGATGAGTTTCAGCGACGAGCATGATGCCCTGTCACAACTGCGCCCGGGTGTGGACGGTGTTATCTTCGAATACGGGCGTTACCGCAGCACTTTTCTGCCGCAGGTATGGGAGCAACTGCCGGAGACGCGCCATTTCATGGCACACCTCAAGCGCAAAGCGGGGTTGCCCGACAATTTCTGGGCGCAGGAGATCAGGCTGTCGCGTTATACCGTAAGCAAATGGCGCGAAGCCGATTTCGCCGAGGCCCGTTGAAATGGACGAGCCGATCAGCGTCGCCGAGCGATATCCGGCCAGATACTGGCACAAGCTGGATGACGGGCGCATACAGTGCGACCTCTGCCCGCGTGACTGCAAATTGCATGAGGGGCAGCGCGGCGCATGCTTCGTGCGCGGCCGTATCGATGACATGATGGTGCTGACCACATACGGGCGCAGTTCGGGCTTTTGCGTCGATCCCATCGAGAAGAAGCCGCTCAATCACTTTTACCCGGGCAGCAGCATCCTGTCGTTCGGCACGGCCGGCTGCAACCTGGCCTGCAAATTCTGCCAGAACTGGGATATCTCCAAGTCGCGCAGTTTCGATAAACTCGCCGATCAGGCCGCACCTGAAGCGATTGCACGCACTGCAACCGAGTTGAAGTGCAAGAGCGTGGCATTCACCTACAACGATCCGGTGATCTTCGCCGAGTATGCCATGGACGTGGCCGATGCCTGTCATGAGCTTGGCGTCAAGGCCGTGGCGGTCACGGCTGGTTACATGCACGATCAGCCCCGTCGCGAGTTCTACGCAAAGATGGATGCCGCGAACGTGGACCTGAAAGCATTCACGGATGAGTTCTATTTGAAGCAGACCGGCGCACACCTGCAACCCGTGCTGGACACCCTGAAATATCTGCGGCAGGAAACCCAGGTGTGGGTCGAACTGACGACGCTATTGATACCCGGTTACAACGACAGTGCACACGAAATCGGCCGGATGAGCGAATGGATCGCGAAGGAACTGGGAACCGATGTGCCGCTGCACTTCACCGCGTTCCATCCCGATTACAAGATGACCGATATCTCCCCCACGCCTTCTGGCAAACTGACGCAGGCACGCCAGATCGCCCAAACTGCCGGATTGCAGCATGTCTATACCGGCAACGTGCATGACCTGAGCGGCGGGACAACGCTCTGCGCCAACTGCCAGCAGCCGCTGATCGTCCGCGATTGGCACCTCATCCGCGATTACGCGGTCACTGACAATGGCGCATGCCCGCATTGCGGTACAAAACTGGCAGGGCACTTCGGCAAATTCGATGGTCAGTTCGGCAGACAGCGCATTCCGCTGGTGATACGCGGCAATTGAAATTCAGGGAATCTGAATGATTTGGAGAACGCATTCAGGCAGCCACTTTCCAGCCGGAGGAATTGAGTTCTTCATCTCGGTACCTTGCTGAAATTTCCTTGAATTCACCGATGACTGCCGCAAATGCATCGACCACATCGGGGTCAAAGTGCTTCCACTTGCCATCGATGATGACTTCCGCCACATCATCGTGAACCATGGCGGATTTATACACGCGCCGGCACGACATCGCATCATAGACATCCGCCAGAGCCATCAAACGCGCCGGGATGGAAATATGCTCCTCGCGCAAAGCAAACGGGTAACCGCTTCCATCCCATTTTTCGTGGTGCCCGATCGCGATCTGGCGGGCAGCTTTCAAGAATGGGCTATTGCGGACGTTCGTCATATTCTCGGCACCCGAGATCGCATTTCCGCCCAATGTGGTATGCGTCTTCATGATCTCGAATTCTTCAGGCGTCAACTTGCCCGGCTTGTGAAGTATGCGATCCGGAATACCAACCTTGCCGATATCATGCAGCGCCGCGATCTTGAAGAGCATCTCGATATTTTCATCTGTCAGAAAATATTTGAAGCGCGGATGTTCACGCAATTGTATCGCCAAAGTACGAACATAATTCTGTGTGCGCAGGATATGGTTTCCCGTTTCGTTGTCCCTTGTCCCCGCCAGTGAAGTCAGAGCCAGGATAGTCGTGTCCTTGATCGCCACGTTTTCATCGGCTCTTTGCCGAAGCTGGGCGGTGCGCTCCTGCACCATCTGTTCCAATTTGGACTCGTTGTTCTGCAAAATGACATTGGTTCGTTCCAACTGCTTGCGAGCCTCCTCGGTCTCAATCTTTTGCGCTGTCAGTTGCTGCAGCAGCGAGCTATTTTCAAAGCGCTGCTGCAGCGAAAGCACGAATGTCTTGTTCAGGCCACGCCCTTCCAGCACAATCACCGCCACATACACGCTTAACATCAATGTCAGTATCCAGTGGATCGTGTCATTCTCGAAAGACACGCGCAGGATCAGCGGAACCATGATGCCAAGCAAATAACCATACAACGAAGGCAGATGCACTGAATTCATGGTAACCGCCCCGGCAACCAATCCCAGCAGCACGCAGATCAGCAAGCTTTGATAGCCGATATCGGCTGGAAAGAAAATCACCGTAGCGGCTCCCCACATCACGCCTGCTGCAAGTGCGGAGACCGCGAAATGGAGATGCCAACGCCTGCATTCCTGCAACGTATTCAATTTTCCCCGATGCGAATACCACCTGATGAGTTCCACCGCATGTAATGCATAAAAAGCCGCGAGCCACGATAACAACAGCCAATGGGGTGCCTGATCCCAGAACAATAATACAAACAGGAACTGTAAAACGATTTGGCTCAGAACGAGCGAAAGATAAACCGAAAGCCGTGTGCGGAGCTGTTCGGCACGCACACGCAGGTTTTCCTGATCCATGTGAAAAATGAGATCGTCCAGACTGAACCAGAATGCATGTCGGCTGAGAAATGAAATACTCATCGCTCCCCCCCAATACGGCCAATTGATACTCAACGGCCAGAACAGGATTCTGCGACGAAATAGCAGCCCTCACAATATGCATCATTACCTAGACAAGTATCTAGATACTGTCTAGATACTTTGCCCTTCAATGGCGCAAGGCTATTGCTAATCAGCTTACCTCGCGCACCAGCGCAAAGCCGCCACCAGGAGTGCGAAAGTTGGTGGTCTGCCCTTGGTATAGACGCGCCGCGACAAGCTGGATATGCCCGCCGTACACATAGCAGCGAACATCGTATTTGAGCGACTGCGATTCGGCACCGTCCATGCAGACTTTGCGCTCGCCCGGCGGTGCCATTCGTTGCGCGACATAGTCGGACTGCATGATCTCTTCGAATACGCGCTTGGTGAGCTTGTCGCCGCGATATGCCCCCTTGCTGCCGTAGCCGCTCACCGGCTTGAAGAACCATTGCTTGCGTTCGCTCCACCATTGATCGGCATCTTGCGCCCGAACCAGGCGGGTCTGCGGTACGCCAAGCATCAGCGCATCGATGCTCGCTTGCGAGACTCCGGCGGAATGCAGCCATTCCTTGTCCGAAAATTGCGTCAGTTTGCGTTTGTCCGCATAGCGCCGGTAATGCGCCGGATTCGGTGTCAACACCACCTGTTGTTCGTCCCATGCCGCGCGAATATGCGGGAATTGATGCAGATCGAAATCGGTGAGGCGGTTGTAGACCAGATCGACACGCTGTTCATCGCAATACAAACCGTCCTCGCGCGCCTGGAGAGCTGAGGGATCGACGATAAGCACAGTGTAACCCTCACGCTCGAAGATCTTCTGCATCAGCAGGAATTCCGGATAGAGATATTGGGATTCCGGCTGTTCATCCACGATGGCGATGGTCTTGAGTGCGGCATCGCCGCGAACCAGTCGCCATTCGTTGCGAAACATGTCGATGAACACCTGTTCCAGGCGGCTCTCGGCCGCCGCCGTGCCATACAGAAAGAGGCCATGCTGGCTCCCGATCAGCAATGCATTCAGGAACGCCCCTCCCGCATTGGTATTGATCTCGATGAGGTGCGCCCCCTGCTCGTTCAGATGGAAGTCGTAGCCGTAGAACACACCCAGCGCCGATTTCGCTTCGGGTGCTCCGGCCACTTCTTCCACGGCGGCGATGACGGCGCGCATCTGCTGCAGCTGCAACTCGCTGATGAAGACCGGTGCAGCGGCGAACACATGCGGGCAGCGCTCCTTCACCAGGCTGCTCCACTCGCCACCCTGCGCCTGTATCGCGCGCTGCAGCGCCTCGTTATCCATGCCCGCCCAGTCGAGGCATTCGCCGTTCAGATGCGCGATGAAAGCATGGTCCACATCAAAGCTCTCCCTGGCCTCGTCGGGAACATTGGAATCAACCACCCAACAATCCTTTCTTCAGGTCATCCTGCACCGGGTTGTTGCCGATCCAGATTTCGAGCAGGGCGCGATTGAATGCACCCCCGGGGATCGTGCCGAACGCCTTTCCGTTCACGCTGATCTGTGTGCCGCTGCCGGGCAGATAGTCCAGCGTGACGATGTCGCCCGGCTTCACCTCATTCACCGCATCGAATATCTGTTTCATCTGCATCATCTGCGCATCCATGGCGGCGAGCTCCGCGGGAGTCAGGTTCATCTCGATTGCCTCGCTGAACGCGCCATACAGTTTCTTGCTTGCCAGTTCCCGCAGCATGTGCAGCGCCATGTGATGCGGATGCTCATCTGCGATGATCGCCGCACCTGAAGTCTGCTTCTGCGGCAGGTATAGCGCTGCGACATAGACCTTGAAGAACCACTTGGTACGAATGCCCGCGCCGTTCAACTGCAAACTCGCGTTGCCTGTCTGCGCCTTGTCGGCCAGTTGCACACCAGCCACTTCGAGTGCACTAACGCTACAGCTCAGCAGCAAACCACCAACCAGCAACAATATCCTTCTCATTTTCCGCCTTTCATCTGGTTAAACGCCCAATAGATCCATTCGTGGTAAACCTGTCGAACCATGAACGGATTTATTCTGAAGCAGCACTTCGACGAGCTCAGTGCGAACAACGATAAAAGCCCGCAATTCCTTAAAGGGCCTCAAATACGCCAGCCGCCCCCATGCCCGTGCCGATGCACATGGTCACCATGCCGTACTTCTGCTTGTGCCGGCGCAGGCCATGCATCAGCGTCGCCGTGCGGATCGCGCCGGTCGCACCGAGCGGATGTCCCAGCGCAATGGCGCCGCCCAGCGGATTGACCTTGGCCGGATCAAGCCCGAGGTCATGGATCACCGCCAGCGATTGCGCGGCAAACGCTTCGTTGAGTTCGATCCAGCCGATATCGTTCAAGGTCAGGCCAACCTGCTTCAATGCGCGCGGGATCGCTTCTTTCGGGCCGATGCCCATGATCTCCGGCGGCACGCCTGCCACGCTGAAACCCAGGAACTTGCCGATGGGTGTCAGGTTGTAGCGCTTCAGCGCTGTCTCGCTGCACAGCAGCACCGCGCCCGCACCGTCCGACATCTGCGAACTGTTGCCGGCCGTGACCGAACCCTTCTGCATGAAGACCGTCTTGAGCTTGCCCAGGGCTTCCAGCGAAGTATCGGAGCGCGGCCCTTCGTCCTGCGCCACGTCGCGCGTCTTGATCTTGATCTCGCGGCTATTCAGGTCCGGCACATTGTCGGTGATGCGGTACGGAGTGATCTCGTCCTCGAACTCACCGTTGTTGATCGCAGCTATGACGCGCAAATGGCTCTGCAAGGCAAATGCATCCTGCGCTTCTCGACTTACCTTCCAGCGCTCCGCAACCTTTTCCGCCGTCAGGCCCATGCCGTAGGCAATGCCCAAATGCTCGTTGTTCTCGAAGATGGCCGGATTGAACGCCACCTTGTTGCCCATCATCGGCACCATGCTCATGCTCTCCACGCCTGCTGCCAGCATCACATCTGCCTCTCCGAGGCGGATGCGATCCGCCGCCAGCGCCACTGCCTGCACACCGGAAGAACAGAAACGGTTGACCGTCATCCCCGGCACCGAATCCGGCAACCCCGCCAGCAACAGCGCAATACGCGCCACGTTCATGCCCTGCTCTGCTTCCGGCATTGCACAGCCGACGATTACATCGCCGATGCTGGCCGGGTCGAGCGAAGGCGCCTGCGCCAGCACGCTCTTCAGCACATGCGCCAGCAGGTCGTCGGGGCGGGTGTTGCGGAACATGCCGCGCGGCGCCTTGCCGACCGGCGTGCGTGTTGCGGCAACGATATAGGCTTCCTGTACTTGTTTGCTCATGGCTTCACCTCACGATTGGATTGCATTATGTACTTCAGCGATTCAACAGCCCCGAAAGTTTGCGCCGGTATTCCGGCACGATCCCGCCGCCGCCCAGCAGGTTGAACACGTCGAGCAAGGTCTTGCGCCCGATGTCGTCCTTGAATTTGCGGTCGCGCGCAACGATCTCCAGCAACTGATCCATGCCTTCGGCAGGACGGTTACCGGCGATCAGCACGTTGGCGAGCTTCAACCGCGCTTCCAGGTTGTTGCCATCCGCAGCCACCGCGGCGGCAAGCGTTGCCTCGCTCTCGCCGGTCGCGCTCATCTCGGCGAGCCGGGTCTGCGCCTTCAGTTGCAGCACGCGTGCATCCTTCAGCACATCCATATCTTTCAGGCTGTCGAGCAGGCGCTGCGCTTCATCCATCTCGCCCTTGTGCAACAAGAGCTCCGCGGCATCCACGCGCACCCACTCGTTAGTCGGGTCGAGCGCAGAGGCTTCGTTCAGCTTCTGCAGCGCTTCATCAGTATTGCCTCCTGCCGCCAGTTGCTGCGCAGCAAGACGCAATTCCTCGGAAGGGCTTGGAATGATCGATTCTGTTGAAAAACTCTCGGCAGGTGCGGAGTGTAGATGATAAGATTCTGACTGTCGAATGAGCGGAGAGCCTTGATATGATGGGGTTTCAGACAGAT
>JGI20214J51088_10000379_pt1 | contig 31460 bp, 22 predicted proteins | sample WetSurMetagenome_FD_51088 | JGI IMG/M metagenome (IMG submission 51088) | reverse complement strand
TAATGATTTTTTTTCATTGTAGTATGATTATTAAGTAATTAATAATACAAACTACAAATTTTCTTCGATTCTACCGACATGTGTCGGTTTAGTTCAACGTTCCGCCGGTATGTGCAGTGATGGGTAGATGGCACATCACGGTCGGGTTATTGTTATTTATCTGGTTTTTACAAATCTTTCTTTTACGAATATGCCAGCATTGCATATACCGGCTGTTGGCAAACGTTTTTTAAAAATCAATATTATGTTTCGTACAATGCCATTTTGGATCGCAATCCGTCACAACGCAACCACCAAGTTTTATTTTTCCCTTCTTTGCTTTCTTCAGATTTTTATTCGTTGGATACCCATATATAATTGGGATAATATAATCCGAATGACCTTGAGGGCAGACCTTTTTAGAAGTATTACAAGGATCGGGAAAGACGAAATTTTCTGTTCTCAGTTCCTCCTTTATTGCAAAGTCTTTTATGATTTTATCCCTAAAGCCAATTAAGGTGAACTTTAAATCATAGATACCTATCGGTATATTATTTATTGCATAATTTCCTTTATTGTCTGTAGTTGCACCAGTTTTTACTTCCCCATTTTGGATAAGTAAAATTGTCAAATTGCCAAAACCACTATTATCATCCAGAAAAGATATATGTCCTTTCAGACTGCCTGTCTGAGAAAATGAAGAAACTGAAATCGCTGTTAATAAAAATAATACTAACGTTTTCATTTATTTCTGGATGTCTTTTAAAATGTTTGCCAACTAGTTTATATGTTCACTTTTAGTATACAATACATACCAATTTGGAACGGTATGTACACTTTTTGTTGTTTTTATTTCTCTTGCTTATAAATCATGATTAAACACCCTGATTTATCCCCGGCCGAATACAGCAATGCCCCGTCAGTCACATGAGCAATCCTTTGCAAATAGCAGAATATAAGACAATAACACGACTCCAGACTGACTTTCAACATTCAAATTATATTACAAAATAAGAATTCCTGATGAATTTCGGAAAAAACAACTGAAAAAACTCCACCGCTGCCGCTTTTAATATACCCTTGCTCACATTAAAAACAAACCGATTTAATGCCTTATACTAAACCCCTGATAACCTACCGGCGAAAACACCTCTGTCCTGACCTCATCAACATAACCAGGCCCGTTCTTACACCAGACAACAAAATAATCGAGCAGATCACGCTCACCTTCAGCTTCAATATAAACACTGCCATCAGCCATGTTCTGAACAAATCCTGTTATACCACGATCCCTGGCTTCATTCATGGTACGCCACCTGAACCCGACACCCTGCACATCACCGGTGACATAGATCTTATATAACAGTTTGGTTTCCATAAGACCAAATTATGAAAATCCGTGAAATGTTTTAAAAAAAGAGAGGGAACCAGCCCCTCTCTTCATTTACAATATCCTGCATCTTTGCAGAGCAGAACTAACTTACTGTTTAATAAACCTTGTGACAAGTGCCTGCTTCGGGTCTTCAACTTTGACAATATACACACCCGCTGCAAGCCCTGAAACATCAACCGGCTCATCAACCCTGGCAACCTTTACCAGAGCGCCGGCACCGTTATAAATCCTGACTATGTTGTTTGTAAACTCAACCCCGTTTTCGGCTTTGATAACAATGATATCGTGACCCGGGTTAGGACAAACAGTTATTGAGGCGGGTGGCTCGTTACCTATCTCCTGGGCATCGGGTGAAATGCCCTTGTCTGTTGCTGAAGTACCGGTGATAACTATGGTGTAGTCTTCAACTTCCCCATAACTGAATGTTTCACATGATGTAGGTGCTGAATTGTACTTCATGGTTACCCTCATTCTGGTTGAACCAATAGTCGCTGTTGACGGGACAGTGAATGTCTTGCTCAGTGTGGTGGCCAGCTTTGAAGAGCCTGAGCTGATGAGCTCGGTGCTTTCAAATGAGCCGTCGTGGTCATAATCAATCCAGATATACCAGTACTCAGTATACGCTGTGCTCTTGAACCCGGCACTGAAATAGATGGTGTAACTGGTACCCAGACCCAGGTTTGTTGAGAGACTGGTGAAGTCACCATAACCGGCATTGGCTGCAGTCACATTGTTGATGGTATTCAGTTGTACCAGGTCGGTCCATTCATAAGCAACGCTGCTGCCCTTTGAGGTGCAATAAGTCACTGTTGCCGCCGGTGTGGTTACGCTTACTGTTGAGCTTGCCGACGAAACATTGCCTGCTGCATCGTAAGCGGTAACGTAGAATGAATATGCCGTGGAGGCTGTCAGGCCTGTAACACTGTAGGACGTTCCCGTGCTTGTTCCGAGCAGTGTTCCGTTTTTGTAGATATTATATCCTGTGACAGCAACATTATCTGTTGAGGCTGTCCAGCTTAATGTAGCTGTGGTGGCAGTCACCCCTGAGGCTGCGAGGTTGGTTGGTGCTGTGGGAGCCTGGGTATCGGCTACACCGGCAACGATATTTACAGCGTAGTCTTCCACTTCACCATAACTGAAGGTCTCGCAGGCTGTAGGAGCGGCGTTGTATTTCATGGTGACACGCATCCTGGTTGAGCCTGCTACGGCAGTTGAAGGAACTGTGAATGTTTTGCTCAGTGTTCCTGATGAGGTGGACGATGTTGAGTTAATTAATTCAGTGCTGTCAAACGTGCCATCATGGTTATAATCGATCCAGATATACCAGTATTCTGTATATGCTGAGCTCTTGAACCCTGCGCTGAAGTAAATGGTATAGCTTGTACCTGTTGTAAGTGATGTTGACAGACTTGTAAAATCACCATAACCTGCGTTAGCTGATGTTACATTATTTATTGTATTCAGCTGTACCAGATCAATCCATTCGTAAGAGTAATTAGTTCCCTTTGAAGTGCAGTATGTCACGCCGGCGGCCGTGGTGGTAACCGAGATTGATGAGCTTGCTGCAGATACATTTCCGGCGGCATCTTTTGCTGTAACATAGAATGTATATGCTGTTGATGCTGACAGACCTGATACAGTATAGCTGGTGGTGGTTGCTGTTCCGACAAGTGCGCCTCCCTTGTAGACATTATACCCTGTTACGGCTACATTATCTGTTGATGCAGTCCATGTGAGCGTTACTGATGATGAGGTCACAGCCGATGATGCCAGGTTGGTTGGAGTCGTAGGTGCCTGGGTATCTGTTGTTGGCGGAGTATATACAAGGTAGCATACCTCACAGGCTACGCGTGCCGAGGTGGCATCAATTCTCATGTATCCGTTTTCTCCCCATGAGCTGCCCCATGAGTTACGAAGGATCCAGTAATCGCCTGTTGTGGCATCGGTACCCCATCCAACAAGTGAAATGGCATGATTTGTTGCCGTATTATAGCATGGGCTTGACGAACACGATGTATAGCTATCTGAAAAGATACCACCGGTATAGTTCTGGAATGACGTTGAAACATAAACGGCAGCATCAACAACACCATATGTCATGATTGCTGTTTTTATTGCCTCAATGTCAGAGCAGGTAACACGGTACCATGACGAGAATTTTGTCTTTGCTGCATTTGTTGCGGCAGAGGGGCACGACTGACCTGTTGACTCCGAATAGGGGAAATATGTTTCAGGTATTGTTCCTATGTCGCACAGAGCCTGCAACTCAGAGTAAGTATAGTCAGCACCATTGCAGCCGCCGAAGTTACTGCTGTAGGCCGACATTGAACCGAGGCACCAGATTATGTACGACTCGGCAAAGTCGGATGTGTTGGAGTCATAAAGACCGGTGGCGTAGTTATAAACACCCTCGGCGGCAGCAGTGGCGCCAAATGCATAGCACGATCCGCAACTGCCCTGGTCGCGGACCGACCCAATGTACGAGTGACCATTGTAACTTCTCCAGTCAAATGATGTTGGTGCGCTCTTCACATAAACGAAATCTGCATTTTCTTTTGCTTTTTCATAAAGTGACGGGGCCTTTGTCTTGCTTTCAAGCTGAAGCTGATCGCCGTTAAGTGTCATCAGCTCGTCAAGAGTTAGTTTTTCCTGCACACCTTTCACCTCACGGGTACAGACAGCCCTTTCAGTGGTGTAACCGTCAATGGTTTCGGTCTCAGTTTGAATCTCGTAACCTTTTTTTGCAGCATAGCTGTACTCCTGGGCAACTTTTCCTTTGTAAAAATCCCAGGCATTGACTTTCTGACCGCTGGGAAGAGTACACATCCCAACTTCGTTTCCTGATGCATCATGCATGATTGAGTAACCATAACCCAGCAGATCACAATAAGCTGCAGCCGGGTTTTTCATTCCTTTCTGAGCGAAAATCGTCAGAGATATCGCCACAGACAGGACAATCAGAGTAAATTTTTTCTTCATAGACAGTAGGATTTGATTAAAATATTAAAGCAATTTAAGATATTTTAACAAATCGAAAAAAAAATTAAAATATGGTTGAAGGATTTAAATGATTGATAATTCTCAATTTATGAGGCAGAGAAGCTGTTAATAAATATTTTGTTTAACAAATGCTAAATAGCCAGGAAGAAAAAAGGCTGAGTTTTAAAGCCAGTTTTATTCGATAAGAACACATTCGTCAAAAAGCCGTATATCTGAGAGAAAAAGAGTTGTCTAATAATTACCTTTGAGCCCGAAGAAATATTTATGAAAAGATCTATACTCTTCTTTATACTTGTTTTTGCTTTCAGTGGACAGATTTATTCACAATTGTTGACTGACAGCAATCTGCCGATTGTTGTGATCAGTACTGACGGAGGTGCATATATTCCGGATGTGCCAATGATCCCGGCTGCAATGAAAATAATTTACCGTGGGCAGGGAGAGAGAAACTACCTTTCTGACCTTGATAACACTTTATACCTGAATTATAACGGAAGAATTAGTATTGAAACCAGGGGATCGTCATCACAGGTTCCGGATAAAAAGCCCTATGCCTTCAACACGCTCCTTGATGATAACCTGACTGAGTATAATGTTAGTCTTCTTGGAATGCCTGCTGAAAATGACTGGGTGCTTAACGCACTTAATTATGAGCCTTCATGCATAAGAGATTACCTGACTTATAACCTTTCAAGGCAGATAGGTGAGTATGCCACACGCACTGTTTATTGCGAAGTCATCGTCAATGGCGATTACCGTGGTCTTTACCTTCTCCAGGAAAAAATAAAGCCTGACAAGAACAGGGTCAATATCGAAAAAATATTGCCGTCAGATAACGCTCTGCCTGAACTGTCAGGAGGCTATATTACAAAGGCAGACAAGGTAAACGGAGACCCGGTTGCCTGGACAGAATATGCCTATAACTGGCAGAATGTTGATTACATGCATCAATGGCCAAAGCCTGAGGATGCCACAATCTCCCAGACAAACTATATAAAAAGCGTTTTCAATAATCTTTCTACTGCGGCTCATTCAATGTACACTTCAATTTCAACAGGTTATCCGTCTATAATAGATGTCCCATCCTTTATAGATTTTATGCTGTTGAATGAACTTGCCTCGAACCCTGATGCCTATCAGTACAGCACTTATTTTCACAAAGACAGGAATGGCAAATTAAGAGCCGGACCAATCTGGGATATTAACCTTTCTTACGGGAATGACCTTTTCCTCTGGAATTTAGACAGGAGTCATACAGATATATGGCAGTTTAACGATTATTATGGAAACAACGGATCAAGGTTCTGGACGGATCTCTTTAATATCTCAACATTCAGATGTTATATGTCGAAGAGATGGAATGAGCTTATTGCTCCGGGACAGCCTTTTAACTTAAATTCATTGAATGCATATATTGATCAGACTGTCTCTTTGATAAGTGAGGCGCTGGTAAGAGAGAACGCACGATGGGGAACAATAGGAGACCATGCAGCTGAAATACAAAAAATAAAAACTTTCCTGGTTGACAGGGAGGCATGGATAACAGCAAATATAGGATCATATTCGGCTTGTACCAATGTGCCGGTTCCTTCTCTTGTTATTTCAAAGATAATGTACAGCCCAAAACCAACAGCCCTTTATAAAGCTGATGACCTGGAGTTCATTCAGATATCAAACAACAGCAACCAGAATGTTAATCTGAGTGGAATATATTTCAGCGGTACAGGCTTGGTTTACCAGTTTCCTTATAACTCTGTCCTTTATGCAAACGGGTCATTGTTTCTGGCAAGCAATGTAATAAGCTTTGAAAAGAAGTATGGCATTACACCTTTCGGTCAGTTCACAAGGAACCTGTCTGACTTAAGCCAGAAAATTGTGCTTTCTGATGCTTATGGAAATGTAATAGACTCACTTACTTATACCGATTCATATCCATGGCCCTATGCCGATGGCAATGGTTATTTTCTCGAGCTTATTGATCAATCATTTGACAATTCACTTCCTGAAAGCTGGACGACGGCTTCATTTAATACTACCTCAGTTGATAGACCCGGTGAAGTCTCAGGTGTGGTCCTTGTGCCCAACCCTGTTCATTCACTCCTGGTGATTGAATCACAATCAGAAATTATAAATATAGAAATGTATGACCTGAACGGCAGACTGTTGCTTTCAGAGGCTGTGGGGTGCGAAAAGAGGGAGCTTGATATGAGCGCATATAAGGCGGGTACATACCTGTTCAGGGTTGAAACCGCCGAGGGGACAACAACACAAAAGATAATAAAGTACTGAAAAAAAGGGGCGCTGATAAAGCACCCCTTTCATTTTACAATCCAAAAGGATCTGTAGTATCTATATGGGTCACTTTGTCGGTTAAAAGCTCAGGTTGAAAACCTGTTATCTTACCTAACAGCTTTTTATCTCTGTAGAAGAGTATTGTAGGTATTTCAGTGACGTTGAACTCTGATGAGATACTTACGTTATCATCAACATATGCTAAGATTATCTGTATCTTTCCTCTGAATTGGTACGCCAGACGGCTTACAGTGAACATATATTTTTTGCAGTCCGGGTTTTCAGAACTCCAGAACAGTGCTATTACAGGAACTCCTGATTCTTCGATAATGGTGCTTAAGTCTTCTTCGCCCAACACCCTGACGTCATCTGATTTTAATATTGTTGACCGTTCAAGTGCCACATTGTGTTTTACACCCCCTCTTATTACTTCAGCCGGTACGTATCTTACGGCAGAGTCCCTGTCAAACAATCTGAGAGTCTGGTCAAAAGTAAGGCCTGTGATATCAGTTTTGTTAACTGAAACAAGCTTATCGCCAGGCATCAATGAAAAACCGGGGTTGCGGCTTGTCAGTCTTCCGCCTCCGACACTTGGACCAAGAAGCTTACGGATGTATATGCCATCAGAAAGCTGTATTAATTCAACGCCATTAAGTGTTGATTGTCGCTTTGATGCTATGACTTTTTCAAGCCTGGCAATCTCGGCGGTCACCTCTTCTTTCTCAGGGGCATCGGGATAAAGCTCAAGGTATTTTTTCAGCTCTTTTACGGCCCTTCCTCCATTTCCCTGCAGAAGAGAATAAGTTTTACCGAGGTAATAATGGATATCCGCAAAATCGGGGGCAAGCTTTTCAGCTTTGTTAAATTCAATTAAAGCGTTATCTATATCTGCCGGCACTTTAGCGTTTTCAAAGGCGGTTATTCCTCTGGTTACATAATCTTTGATGTTATCCGGTATCTCCTGCTGTGCCTTAAGTCCGGTCGCTGAAAACAGCAGTGCACAGATGGCGGATGTACAAAAAACGGCAATTCTATTTTGTCTCATTTTTCTGGGTTGTATTATTTGTTTTGTCAGTATCGTATGTGCTTCGTATCATGTCGTACAATTCAATGTTCTTTTCGCTGGCTTTTATTTCCTCAGTCAGACTGCTTTGCTGTTCTTCTGATTCCTGAAGTGCTTTCAGCGCTTCCTGCATCAGCTGATCATTATCCTGGCCGGCTTTTTTTTCGGCCTTCAGTTTTTCCACATCGGCCTTTTTCTCATCGATCTTTTTCCGGATCTCCTTGCCGCTCTCCTTTAATAAATCAACGTGTTTGTTAATACTATCGGCTTTAAATTTCACAGTCTGGTAAAACATCTGCTGAAAGCCAACAGGGTGAGAAGGAACAACATCAGGGATCTTTATCTTTATTTCCGGACAATCCATGGGCAATCCTGATGCAAAATCAGCTTCTGATCTGGCCTGTTCCATAGCACCGTCAAGATTATTAAAATCTATGTTTTGGCAATTTGATTTTGCTGCCTGGATACTCGTAAATGCTGCACAGTTAAGCTGCCTGATGGTCTTAACAGACTCTGATCTTAACAATTTTGTCTTAAAATCGACTGCCATGGCTGTCTGCCTGTCAGTAAAGGAGCCGTTAATTTGTTGTGTATATTCTTCTGATGCCTTATCAACCTGCTCCTTAACATGCTGACGGTATTCAGCCTGTTTCCTTTCCATCTCGGCTTTTTCTTCCGGCGATGGTTCCTGGTAGCCTGAACTGTTTGTTGCCTGTTTATTTTGTGATGGCGAAGGTGAGTTCAGCCAGTTGTTAAGAGCATTGAATAATCCTCCAATGACCATGGTTGCCATATCCGTTCTGAAATCGCTGCTGCTGTAACCTGAACTGTATGATGACGATGATGATGAAGAGGAGGAGGACGAAGACGATGAAACAGGAGTGCAATCCGGACCTCCACCCACGCCGCATACACAGCTGCAATTATATTCAGTACCATTGTATACTACGGTCCAGGTAGAACCGCATCCTACAGGATTCCCATTGCCGTCATAGCAGCCTTCACATGAGATATTTGATTGAGCGAATGATTCGGCCGGCAGCAGGATGATAAGCAAGCTGGTAAAAAGCAAAAGGGAAATGAGTTTATTTTTCATATTGCCACCATTTGTTTATTTTTAATGTATCACATGAAACAGCTCCGGTAACAGGTTCTTTTTTGTTTATCCGGCAGACCTGACCCCCTTCAACCATAACCCCTTCTGTAGTACCGGCAGGCATAAACTCAACCTTGCCTTCGATAACTGTCAGCTCAGTAGTATTTTCATCAATAGCATTGACTGAGAACCGAGTGCCTCTTACAGCCAGGACAGCAGCCGGAGTACGTACTTCAAATTTCTTTTTCATTCTTGCAGACATGCTTTTCCGGACAAAAGCATACCATTGTTCCTCTGAAAAGGAACTGACGGTTCCCATAGTTTTTAAAAGAGAATCAGTTTTGAAATTCTTGTATAGGTCAATCATCTTCTTTTCATACTCATCTGCTTTGAGGACAGATGAATAAATTTTACCCTTAATCACCTCCAGTACATTTGTACTGTCTTTTTCTTTAATCATCCTCACCTTTGAATCAGGACCAACGGTTACCTTACCTCTTCCTTCAAGAAAAGCCAGGTCGATTATTCCATCAGACGAAGTACTGATTATGTCGCCGGCCTCCATGGTATTGCCAGTTGTGTTGTTCATGTCAGTTTTTTCACCTGACGGCCTGATTATACTCACCTGACCTGAAAAATTAAGGGTAACGGCATTTACCTTATTTGTTTTTCCCATTGCCTTTCTTACTGACTCAAGGGCTGATTGATACTTACCTCTTCTTTCCTTAAGAACGACGATAAACTCCCGGCAATCAGAAATTGTTTTTTGTGAGTTTGAAATTGCCTCTGTTGCAATCCTCTCTGCTTCCCTGTTTCCGGCATCACGTGCGTTTTTCTGAATTGTTTCGGACCGGCCGATTGTATTCTGACTTTTTACAATCTTCAATTCATATTTTTTTATTTCTTCTGTCAGCCGGGTGATTGTATTCTGACAATCAACTGCTGAAGAGACCAGCACCTCATTAACAGGAACCTGAGATAAAAGAACGGTTCCCCGTAACAATAAAAAGACAACACAAATACCAAAACCGGCAAGATTTTTCATAATAAGATGGTTAATTAGCCTGAGAACACAAACAGTTAAAAGTACAAAAATCTTTGCTTGAAATGAATGAGAAACAAGTGGTTTTTAAAGGGACAGAAAACCTCACTAACTAATAAAGCCAGAGTACAGGATTAGATAACTGTTAGATCTGAGGTCCTTGAGTGTCTTTTTCAATAAACTCTCATAATCTGTGTTAAAAGAAATGCTTCCGCTTCGTGGTGCAAAAAAAACAATCAGGTCTTCAGGTTCAAATTTCAGCTCCTTTTCAATATTGGGAGCATAATAGTCAAATGGATAATAGAGCACCTGCAACTCGCTTTTACTTTTTGAAAGGACGTTGACAACATTATCACAAGTGGATATCGGTGCTTTGATTGTCAATGGAATGGAAAGTCTGAGAGAGAGATGCGATATACGGTTTACCAGGGAGCTGAATCCACTCTCTTTTTCGGCATTCTGTGGGATAAACATTATTATTTTCCGGCAAAGATTGAGTGGCAGTACCGGGTTATAAACAAAAACATTCTGAGCAGCGCCTGCAAGCAATTGTTCAATTGAACGACCGAAAATAAAATCAGCAAAATTGTATCTTCCGGATGAGCCTATAATTATGTCTGTTGCCTCTTTCTCACGCGCAACACGTTTTATTCCGGCAGCAATATTTATGTCAATGGTTGCCAGGGTCTCTATCATTCTTCCGGTGGCATGTGCCCTCTCTGTAACGCTCTTAAGGAATGTACGGGCAGTGCGGAGCTTGTTGACTGCATCTTCATCGTCATTTACAATGCAAAGACCGTAAAGAGGCTGGCTGTGATCCTTTTTCTTAAGGTTGAGAGCGAGATCAAGCAGCTTCTCCATGGTATTTGGATTTGACAGAGAGATGAGGATAGACTCATTATATTCCCTTAGCGGTTTACCGGTTGCATTACCTGTTGACAAAGCAATTTTACGCCCGGCCGACTCGGTGACAAATGATGATACCACACAGGTTATCAGTATAAGTAAGATAGTGCCATTAATAACATCAATGTTAATAATTCCAAGTTTATATCCGACCATTATCACAGCAAGTATGGCAGCGGCATGAGAACTGGTAAGGCCAAAAAGAAGCTTTCGCTGATCATTGCTGAACCCGATTATCCATGATGCAGTGGTAGCGGCCACATATTTTCCTATAAGTGCAACTATTGTGAGTACGCCGGCGATCATTATTGCCTGCGGACTTGTAAAGAGACCATGAAGATTGACAATCATCCCCACACTTATCAGGAAGAAGGGGATAAAAAGGGCATTGCCTGTAAAGTTTATCCTGTTGCGAAGCATTGAATCAGCAGGGATCAGGCTGCTCATTATGAAGCCTGCGGCAAAAGCCCCGATGATTGGCTCCAGACCGGCAATTTTAGCCACTATGGCGCAGATAAAGACGACAAGAGCAACATAAATAAACTGAGAGTAGTTGTCGTCCTCGAGCCTTTTGAATACCCATCTTGAAACAGGTGGAATAAGGTAGACAAGTATTAAAAGAAAAAGAAGAAAGAATATGAGAAGCTTAATATACAGCATTGCTCCTGACCCACCTGTCACTTTGCCTGAAATAGCTGCCAGAACGAGAAGTACAAGCGTGTCTGTCACTACTGTTCCGCCGGTGGCAACCGCAACTGCTTCGTTGCGTGTTATATTCAGCCTTGACACAACAGGGTACGAAACCATGGTATGTGTTGAAAACATGTTTGCTATCATCAGGCTTGTAATAAAATTGTAGTGAAGCAGATAATAGCATACAGGCAGGCCAATTGTAAAAGGAAGAACAAATGTGAGAATCCCGAAGAGCAGGCTTTTGTAACGTGTACGCTTAAATTGCTGCTGATCAAGATTTAGCCCGGCAATGAACATCAGGAAAAGGATCCCGATGGTCGAGAAGAGATCAATGGCACCGTTATTCTCAATGATATTCAGACCGTTTGGACCGATAATAATTCCGGAAACAATTAAAATTATTATTCCGGGGACATTAAATTTTCTCAGCAGGAGAGGAGAGACAAATATGATGACAAGGATAATGGCAAAAATGAGGACAGGGTCGTGTACCGGGAAGCTGACAATCTTTGAAATATCAAATCCGCTTATTGCCATTAATGTTTTCAGTTTGTTAAAAACCGGCAGTGAAGGTAGTAAAAACAAAAAAACAAAAGACCGCCATCGGACGGTCTTCTGTTATGATAAATCTCACACCTAAAGTATTTCTTCAGAAGCTTATTGTTTCTTCTCAGGAAGGAAGATTATTTCAAGCTTGTCAGCGCCTGTGAGATATTTTTTAGTGATCTCCTGCATTTCCTTTACAGTCATGGATTTCAATATTTTCTGGAAATTCTTTTCGTCATTGATATTGATTCCTTTGTTATAGTATGTCTGCAGAACATTGCTCCAGTAACTGTTATGGGCAACATCTTCCTCTCTCTTCTTGAGCATATTGCTTACTGTCTTGTCGAGGTCAACCTGTTTAGGTCCAACTGTCGCAATGTTGTTCAGCTCATCATAAATGATTTTTTTAAGCTCGTTTGCTCTTGCCGGATCACAGTCGAAGGAGATAAGTAATCTTGTTTTCTCCTGTGGTCTTATCTGTGAGGCTGCGTTTACTCCAACACCATATGTACCACCCTGCTCTTCGCGCACTTTGTCAGTATAGACTATGTCAAGAATACCTTTAAGTGCTTCAAATGCGAGGTAGTTTTTAGGAATATATTTTGTCTTGTTTGAGTATACAATCACGACTGTTCCCTTAGGTACAGCAAGCGGTAAATTGATCTCTTTGTCAACAATACCTTTTGGCTGGCTGACTTTGCGGTCTATCCAGTTTTCCTTCTCGGTTTTTGAAGGAAGTGAACCAATATATTTCTCAGCCATTGCTTTTGCCTGGTCCTCTTCAATGTTTCCTACAATGAAGAAGGTGAATCTTGAAGCATTGTCAAATGCAGTTGAATATATATAGTTGACATTTTCAAATGTGATTTTCTTCAAAGACTCAGGGGTGAAGATGAATGACCGTGAGCTGTGGTTTGTAAGATACAAGGTAAGACTGTCAGACATTGCCTTTGAAGGATCTTTCTGTGCAGCAGATATCATTGCTGAGAACCTCCCCATGATTGCATTGTAAGCCTCTTTATTGTAGTTTGGCTTTGCAAACCGCAGATAGAGAAGCTGCATCATTGTTTCAAAATCCTTTGGTGTTGATGAACCTGTAATTGTCTGAGATGTTTCATTCAGTCCAAGTGATATTGAAGCCTTTTTACCTGCAAGCAGTTTTTGCAGTGCAACATTGTCGTATTCACCCGCACCATACATTGAGATAACGGTTGAGAAGAGTGATAATGACGGCACAAGAGTGTCGGCGTACATTGATGACCCTCCCATTGCGTATGCGCTGAGGGAAATGTTGTCTTTTTCAAAATCAGCCTTGCGATAAACCACTTTTGCACCGTTTGACAAAACCCACTCTGTTGCACCAAACTGTTGCAACGATGTTGTTTTAACGACTTTACTTCCGGGCAGATCGCCTTTTATAAGAGAATTTCCACCTGTAATATCTTCATAAGGTTTGATGTCAGAATGTTTGACTTTATCAATAATTGCTAGGGCTTCAGCTTCGGTAAGATGATTTATCCCTTCTCCGCTTGGTCCCTGGACTATAATTGCCCTGTTGTCGTCTTTAATGAGACTTTTGAATTTATCAGATACTTCAGCAACAGTAATAGTCGGATAAACCTGTTTCATGAAATCATTAAGGAAGTCCATTGAAGGAAGAGGTTCGCTGGTGAGGAAGTTTTCTTTGACATCGCTAACAAGCTGATCATTCTTGATTTTATCCTTTTGTTTATAGCGGTTTTCAAAATCAGCCAGTGATGATGCTTTAACCCTGTCAAGTTCGCCCTGGGTAAATCCGTACCTGTAAGCTCTTTCCATTTCTGCCATGATAGCTTCAAAAGAAGAAGCTTCTTCCTTGTCACGGGCTGTTGCCGACACTTCAAGGATATTATAATTTCTTGGAAGATAATTTCCGTAATATATTGTGCCCGAAATGAACGGGGGCGTTCCTTTCTGAAGCAGTTCGTTGATGCGGTTACGAAGCATTGCGTTCATCAGGTTATTGACGTACTCATCCCTCAGAAATTTCTGATCCCTGGGACTGTCATCAGGTCTGGAGTCAAGGATAGAGAATGAGACCGATGTTTCGGAGGCTTCAGGGTCGGTTGCGAGCAGATAACGTGTTCCCTTTTGTTCCGGAACAAGGAACTGAGGTCTGGGTTGGGCATTTTCAACGGCAGGGATAGAAGAAAACATTTGTTTTATTTTTCCTTCAATTTCATCTACGTTAACATCGCCAACAATAGCAATAGCCTGCAGGTCGGTTCTGTACCAGTCGTGATAAAAGTTTCTAAGGGTTTCATATTTAAAGTGCCTTATTACAGCGGTATCACCGATAACATCCCTTACAGCATATTTTGAATCTTTGAACAGGAAAGGAAGTGTCTGGTTAAGGAGTCTCCAATCGGCGGTTCTGCGTGTTCTCCATTCTTCAACTATAACACCGCGCTCCTTGTCAATTTCACCTCCGTCGAGGGTAAGGTAATCAGACCAGTCAGCCAGTACTGTGAGACACGTGTCAACAAGCCCGGGAGCATCAACAGGAACATCGCTCAGGTTATAGACTGTTTCGTCCCATGCAGTATAAGCATTTATGTTAGAACCAAAACCAACGCCATGTTTTTCAAGTGAGCTGATTATTGCTTTGCCGGGGAAATGTTCAGTGCCGTTAAACGACATATGCTCAAGAAAATGGGCGAGTCCGTTCTGGTCATCATTTTCAAGCAGAGCACCTACATTCTGAATGATGTAGTAGCTGGCTCTTTTTTCCGGTTCAGAATTATGCCTGATGTAGTAGGTAAGACCATTTGGCAGCTTACCGATGCGATAATCAGGATCTGTTGGCACAGGAGCCTTCAGGTCCTGCTGCGCGTTGGCATAAATTGCCAGCAATAAGAATGAAACTAAAATCAGTAATCTTTTCATGGTAATTAATTTAGATTAATGCAGAATGATGATGTGTTAATCAAAAGTAAAAAAAAACTGCTAAGGGAGCAGTTTTTTAACATTTTTTGTCTGAACCAAATCAGAAGAGGCCGTGTAATTCGGCATTTATTTTATCCATGATCTCGCTCATATGTTCCTTATTGTTAGGGAAATCGTAATAGTCGGCTTCAAGGATAAGCAGTTTCCCAAGTTTATATGATTCAATCCATGCCTCATATCTTTCATTGAGTCTTTTCAGATAGTCAATTCTTATGGAGCTTTCATACTCTCTTCCCCTTTTCTGTATCTGGCTTACCAGTGTAGGCACTGACGCTCTCAGGTAGAGAAGCAGGTCAGGTGGCTGTACCAGAGAACTCATAAGTGAGAAGAGGGTTGAGTAATTGTCAAAGTCTCGTGTTGACATCAGGCCCATTGCGTGGAGGTTAGGAGCAAAGATGTGCGCATCCTCATAAATGGTTCTGTCCTGGACAATTGTCTTTTCAGATCTTTTTATTTCGAGAACCTGGTTAAACCGTGAATTAAGAAAATATATCTGGAGGTTGAATGACCACCTCTGCATATCTTCGTAAAAGTCGTTCAGATAAGGATTGTCATCTACATCTTCATACCTTGCTTCCCAACCGTAATGTTTTGAAAGAAGACCAGCAAGGGTTGTCTTTCCTGAGCCAATGTTACCGGCTATTGCAATATGCATGTTGTACTTTTTTAGATTATAAATGTATAAAAAAGGGTATCAGGAATAGCTGTTGTTAATAAAAAAATGTCATTGTCCTAAAGACCTGAGCAGGCTTTCCACAAACTCCCTGTTATTTGACAGACGCGGCATTTTGTTCTGCCCTCCAAGCTTATTCTTCTCCTTAAACCAGTTGTAAAAGGTATCCTTTGGAACGATTCTCACTATTGGCCTGGTAAGGGTAATATCCTTATACCTTTTAGCTTCGTAATCAGAGTTAAGCGATTTCAGGGTGTTATCGAGAATCTCTGTAAAATGATCGGGATCATCAGGCTGTTTATCAAATTCAATAACCCACTCGTGACAACCCTTTGATTCATCACCCATGTAAACCGGTCCGGCGGTATATTCCACCATATGGGCTCCGGTTCTTTCACAGGCAGCTTCCAGAGCTTTCTCGGCATTATCAATTATGACCTCTTCGCCAAATGCATTGATGAAATGTTTTGTACGACCCGAGATATAAAATTTATGAGGATACAGGCTTGTGAAAACAATGGTGTCACCAATCATATATCTCCACAAACCTCCGTTTGTAGAAATGATGATTGCATAATTAACTCCTTTTTCAACCTCACCTATAGTAAGAGTTTTGGGATTCTCACTCTTCAGCTCATTGGTGGGGAGGAACTCATAAAAGATACCAGAGTCAAGAATAAGCAACATGTCGCTTCCGGAGGGGTCGTCCTGTATCCCAAAGAATCCTTCTGATGCATTGTACGTTTCCATATAATTCATCTTGTCTCCAGGCAGCAGTTTCCGGTACTGTTCACGGTATGGGGAAAAGTTAATCCCTCCATGGAAAAAGACTTCAAGGTTGGGCCAGACCTCGTAGAGATTTTCTTTAGATGTGGATTTTAGAATATACCTAAGCAATACCAGAAACCATGATGGAACGCCCGAAATACTTGTCACATTAAGATTCACGGTTATCTCGGTTATTTTTTTCATCTTTTCTTCAAAATCCTCTATGAGAGCCACTTTGGTTGGCGGCGTCCGGATCAGCTCAACTACAGTAGGTGAATTTTCAAGTAAGATGGCTGAAAGATCTCCGTAAAGGGAATCATTACTGAAATTATTTATCCGGTGACTTCCTCCGAGAGTAAGTCCTCTTCCGGTGTAAAGTCTGGTATCAGGGTTAAGCGAAGTATATATTGCCATGCAGTCCTTGAAGCCTCTGTAATGTGTCTCTTCAAGTGACTCCTTTGTGATAGGAATGAATTTACTCTTTGTGCTTGTTGTCCCGGATGATTTGGCAAACCATTTTATCTCTCCGGGCCATAGCAGATTCTTTTCGCCTGCACGAAGTCTTTCAACATACGGCACCAGATCTTCGTAAGTCTGCAGGGGTACTATCTCTGAGTATTCCCTGAATGTTCCGATGGATGAATACCTGTGCGTGTGCCCCCAATCAGTATTTGCAGCCTTTGAAAGCAGCTGATGCAATACCTCCTGCTGGGTTTCAACAGGATACTTTTTAAAAAGCTCAATCTGCGAAAGCCGCTTGGTATTTATCCAGTTTATGATTGAAGGGATAATTGACATCTCAGAGATTTTATATTCAAAGATATGTAAAAGCAATATTCATTTTCTGAAGACATCATTAAGAATGTCGAGTGAACGGATCTTTCTCATCCCCGGGAAATGGAGCGAATAGTATTTAACCAGCAGTCCGAGAAGTTTATTACGCTCATCTGCTCTGAAGGTAATCATCCCGATATCAGAAAAATCAGATATCAGAAATGCATTGAACTTTACGGCAAGGGGTGGCTCAATAATAAAATCATGAAGAGGCTTCTGCAAAACAAAAACTCCGTTCATAAGATCAAACCATTCGTCACCTGAGATTGCAGGGGAAGGGCCAATCCCCGCCAGGGCTGCAAACCTTACGAGAAACCAGAGATGAAAGTTACGGGTATCCTCCTGCATAGAATCAAGAGATATTATAGATGATTCCAGAAAATCGTACAGGTCATAATTCACTTCTTCTTCCCTTATAACTGAATATGTCACTTCACTGAGAAACAGAGCTATTGTGCTTTTGAAAACATTAACAGGTATCTCTGCCGGGGTGTAAAAAAGAGACATCTCTTTAAGTGTTTGCATCTCACGTGTCTCTCTCATGTAAAACTCGAGGTTGAATATGTAGAAAGGCTGCAGATAAATGTTTCTTGTTGTCTTTTTCTTTGCAGAGATGCCTTTTACAATCATTGAAATCTTACCATAATCCCTTGTATAGAAGTGAACAATGTTACTGCTGTCAGAGTAGCGAAGGCTGTGTAATAATATTGCTCTGGTTTTGACAATCATTCTTAACTGATATGGATCAAATTTATTAAAGAAATGATACAATTCGCCTGCTGATTCTCAGTTTGAAAAATTTGTATATTTACTTTCCAATTCCCCGTGATGAATATCAGATCCAGAGATCAACTTTTAAAACAAATTGCACATCTTGCAAAGCAGAACCGTGAATTAGAAAAAAAGGTTCTGGAACTTGAACGTCAAAGCATTATGCTTCTCAAAAAAAACGAGAAGTACAGGCTGGCTCTTGAAAAGCACAAGTTAAAGACAGAGGAAGACGAAGAGACTGAGAGCTCGGCAAAATTCAATGTGGCTACTGTTCTCTTTGCCGATATAAAGGGATTTTCAAAAGTGGTTCAACAAATGGACTCATCAAAGTTAATGGATGAGCTTGATGAAATACTTTTTGAATTTGATAACATAATCGGGAGATATCACATTCATAAGATTAAAACGATAGGCGACACCTATATGTGTGTGGGTGGTATTCCTGAAAAAAATAATACAAATCCTGTTCAGGTTGTTATGGCAGCCATGGAAATGCGAAATTTCCTTGATGAATTTGAAGCTGCCAGGCGTGGCCGTGAAAAGATATGGGAGCTGAAGATTGGAATTCACACCGGGCCTGTTGCTGCAACCATTTCAGGAAAGAAGAAGGTAAATTATGACGTCAGGGGCGAAACTGTAAACATTTCAAGCCGAATAGAGGCGGTGTCTGCCAGGGGGAATGTTCTTATTTCAGCAATGACATATGAATTGGTGAAGGAATTCTTTAGCTGCAGTTTGCTTGGAAAACTGCCCGTCAAATATATGGGAGACATTCCCATGTACCAGGTAAACGGTATTTTGCCAGAATTGTCAATCAGGGCACGGGGGATGAAACCTAACGATTTGTTTCATACCAAGTTTGGGTTAATCAGGTTTTATGATATCCAGGAAGTGATCCTTGACAGGCTCGAAAAGGAGCTTCCGGATTATTTGCACTATCATAATGTGAAACATACAGTAGATGTTGTAACAGAGGTTGAACTCATCGGCTGGGCAGAAGGGTGCAATGACGAGGAAATACTTCTTTTAAAAACCGCAGCATTATTCCACGATTTGGGTTTTATAGTTGAGTATGATAACCACGAATACAACGGGACTGTAATAGCCCGTGAGATGCTCCCCCGGTATGATTATAACCCGGAACAGATTGAAAAAATATGCAGATTGATTTTCTCAACAAAGATGCCTCCGTCACCTGAGGGCCTGCTGGAGGAGATAATATGTGATTCTGACCTTGACTACCTGGGAAGGAGTGATTTTATTCCTGTTTCAAACACACTATACCACGAGTTGAAATCGCAGAACAAAATAGGATCAATTAACGACTGGAATAAATTACAGATTAAGTTCATAAGCGGACATCAATATTTTACAGCCACAGCAAGAAGCCTCAGGGAAGTAAACAAGCAGCTTCAGATTGAAAGGCTTTCGAGTCTTATCGAATAGATACTATCTTATTATCAGCATTTTAGTCATGGATGATAACGATCCATCGCTGTTACTGCAAAATACAAGGTACACACCTGTATTTACTCTTTTGCCTTTATAGTTTAGCATGTCCCAGGTAAGTTGCCCTCCTGTTGAGGTTCCCTCAAAAACAAGGTTTCCGCTAATGTCTGTAATCTTAACTGTAGAGTTCTCTACCAGTCCGGTTATTGTTACCACACCGGTAAATGTTTCTCTTACGGGATTGGGGAATACATATAAACCTGAATAGTTGTTTTCACCTGATGTGGCGGTGCCCCTGTATGATATCATTCCGTCTGCTGTACCAAACAACACTTCTCCATCTTCACCGTCAATGGCTATTTTAACTATCTGGTCAGATAAAAGAGGACTGTTTGACGTATTAAAGCTTTTCAGCTGGGTAAGACAGTCTTCGGAGACGAAATATACACCTGAGCTAAGTGTCCCGAACCATTTCCTGTTAGCGCCGTCAATTGCAACAGATGTTATAGTTTCAGTACTTAACAGATAGTCTGCCAGGCCTGATCCGTCATTTCGCGGTATTTTGATCCTTGTGACTTTTATGCCTGAGGTAAACGCTTTTTCCGGTGTATAATATACTGCCGGACCGGCATCGGTACCAAGCCAGATATTTCCATCTAAATCTTCGGCAATGGAATAAATCTGGTTTAATACGGTTCNGGTAGCATCTTCTACCTGCAATACTTCATACTTATCGTCATTCGTATTATCAGGAGTATTGGCCGGGTCATACACAAGCACTCCATATCCCTTTGGAAGTGTTACCCATATAAATCCATTCTGTGCAATGACCATTTCACCTGCAACAGGTGCTGATAGTGTGAGCCCTGTTGTTACCCAGGTGCCGTCAGGTTTTAACATTTTAAGATTTGACTGAACACCTGATTGTACAACCCAGAGGTTATCGTTTTTGTCAAATGCCAATCCGCATACACGGCAATAAGCACCTCCCGGTAAAATACTTGTCAGAGGCGAGTTATCCTGGTTATAGTTTTTTATCATTTCACCGTCAAGAAACTCATAAATGCCGTTACCCCATGATGATACAAAATAGTGACTGCTGTTTTTAGGATCAACCGCTACCCTCATTGCATCCCGGTCGTTGGTTCCGTAAAGCAGTTTGTTATTCCATGAGTCACCTGAAAGATTAAAAACCTGGAGAGGTCTGTAAACATTGCCCCAGGCACTTGTAACCGCTCCTCCCGTGACAAAGGTCTTGCTGTCAGTGATAACAATATCCGCCACATTATTGGTATAAGGACCATCAAGTACATAATTATTAAAGGATGAATAGTCGGTTGTTTCTACCAGGCCAACAGACTGGTCAGCAATCCATATCGCTCCCTTGTAAGATATTGATTGATTTGCATTTGGTGATCCCCATGAATATGTTGATATGGTCTTTTCAATAGTCCCAGTTTCAGATAAAAGCATTACAGGAGCGTTGGTTGTTACAAGGATTCCACCTGATCCTGCCTCAACGGATCTGATAGTTCTGTTTTCTTCTGAATAAAGCAAGGCTGAACTTCCTCCTGTGGATATCCGGTACAATAGGTCGGTTCCCGTTGACAAAGAGGGGCAGCTGGCATAGATATAGCCGCCATAAGCTGAAATAGTGCGATAATCAGCATCGGGGTAAGTAAGTGATTCAACCCTGCTCCAGTTTTCAAAATATGAAAGACCGGATGCTGAAACAGAGGCATAGTAAACTCCTGTACCTGTTGCTGCATATATATTCCCGTTCAGAAAAGCTATGTCATAAACAGTGTTTGAGTTACTGTCTGACCCCGGCTTCCAGGTATCGGTAATGACAAAATTCTCAAGATCAAGAATTACAATGCCAAAGCTGCATGAAAAATATGCATACTTTCCGGATGTTCTTACCGTGTTTATCTCTTTCAGCCCGGAAATGTATTTCCTTTCAATATCTGAGATGTTTGTAATGTTTTTGTCTTTAACAACATCGATATTCGTGTTTGAATATCCAATAACCAGACACCCTTCCTGGTCTGACCAGGCGATGGATTTTATCTTTGTCTCATTAAGCCCGTCAAGTCGTGTCAGCTTTTCTGATGTATTGTTCTGAAGATCCCGGATCAGTATCGCATGGCCTGCTGATGAAAAGACCTTATTATTACCGGATGTCAGACATTCTGATGAGTTGAAAGAGAGATGGTCGGTCCACGATCCGACCCTTGTCTGGCCGTAGCAGATTGCCGGCGCAAGGCACATGACTAATATGTAAGGGCGCAGGTTCATTATCAGGTGGACAGAAAAGATTTTTTTATTTCTCTTTTTGTGAAAGGAAGCCTAATAGTTTTGAAAAAGCAATAGATCTGTGTGATATTTTATTTTTTGTATCCAGATTCATCTCAGCAAACGTATTGTTATAACCTTTGGGAAGGAATACAGGGTCATAGCCAAAGCCTTCTGTTCCTCTTCGTTCTGTTATGATTTCACCTTCAGCTATTCCTTCAAAAAGGTATTCAGTACCCTGAAAAATGAGCGCAATTACAGTTCTGAATCTGGCTTTTCTTTCCTTATCTCCTTTCAGGGCAGCCAATAACTTATTTATGTTGTCAGAGCTGTCTTTTGATTCGCCTGCATATCTGGCAGACCTTACCCCCGGCTCTCCGTTTAATGAGTAAACCTCAAGTCCTGTATCGTCAGCAAAGACGTCCATCCCGGTCTTCCTGTAAACATAGCGGGCTTTATGCAGGGCATTTCCTTCAAGGGTGGGCTCATCCTCAGGGATCTCTTCAAGTATATTTACCTGGCTGAGACTCAGAAGCTGAACATGTGTCCCCACCATGTTTTGAATCTCAGTAATTTTATGCTGGTTGTTGGTAGCAAAAATTAGTTTCATTAGTTGTATTTTATTCAATACAAAAATATTGAAGATGTTCTATTTGATGGTGCTATTATCGGCATTCACAAAAATAAAAAGCTATTTTTGTAATTAAACAGCTATTTTTTGTGTTAACTGGCCATAATAAGCGGATGCGTTTTATTGTTAAAAAATCTGCAGCTGCAATGCTACTCTTTGGATTGACCTTTTTTTTATACAAGGCAGCCGCGGATAACTATCGTATTGCTGACGACGGGTTGAAGCAGGTTCTGATTTACGGAACCATCGATCGCATAGACACACTTACTGCTACTCCGGAGATAAAAGATCATCAGGGTGTTATTTTTGAAATGAAGTCATGTGACGGATGTCAGTACCGTTACATGATGAGTAAAATAGATAAGAAATGGAGCTCTTGGACCTATATAGCGGTCAAGGAATATACCAATCTTGACCAGGGTTTTTACCTGTTTTCATTCCAGGTTAAATCGGGAGACAAAGTGACGGAAACAGGCTCCTTTGGCTTTAGAGTGAAGGCACCATGGTATTTTTCTACTGTTGCACTATGTATCTATCCATTTTTAGTTCTGTTTTTAATAATGCTTCTTAGAATAAGGACTCACCGGCTGCTCAGGGAGAGGCAGAAACGTCTCGAGGTTGTTATAAAGGAGAGGACAGATGAGTTAAGGCTTGAAAAGGAAAAATCAGACAGGCTGGTTGCCAACATGCTTCCAAAAGGCACTGCCGAAGAGATAATGTCAAAGGGGAAGGCCGAAAAAGTAAAGTATAATTTTGTCACAGTGCTTTTTTCAGATATCCAGGGCTTCACCCGTATTGCCGAAACTATGAACCCCGAGCTGTTAATTGACGAGCTTGATAAATTCTTTTTTCATTTTGATTCTGTCGTTGAGAAATACCGCATTGAAAAGATAAAGACTATTGGCGATGCCTATATGTGTGCGGGCGGTATTCCGGAGCGTAACCGTACAAACCCTGTTGAAGTGATTCTGGCAGCTCTTGAGATGCAGCAATATATGGCAAACATTAAGAGTGACCCCCGGAATGATGCTGCTCAGTTTTGGGATATACGGGTTGGAATACATACAGGTACAGTTATTGCCGGTGTTGTAGGTCATAAAAAGCTTACTTATGATATATGGGGAGATACCGTAAATACCGCAAGCAGGATGGAATCGTCAGGTGAGGCAGGGAAGGTAAATATATCAGGAACAACCTATGAATTTGTAAAAGAATACTTTACCTGTGAATACCGTGGACGTATGCCTGTCAAATACAAAGGAGACCTGGATATGTATTTTGTCACAGGTATAAACCCCGGTCTGAGTGATGATAATGGCGCTCCAAATAAGAAATTCTTTTTAAAACTTCAGATGATCAGGATACTGGATGTAGAAGATCATGTCTTTACAGATTATGTATCAAATGCTTCTCCTGATCTCTTTTTTCATACGCATGATTATGTACGCAATGTATGCCTTCAAACCGAGCTATTGGCCCGCGCTGAAAAGCTCGAAGATGAAGATTATATAAATGTAAGGCTTGCTGCAGTATTTATTTATTATGGATATGTATATGATTATTCACATCCTTTTGAGGTGTCATTAAAAAGGGCTGAAGAAATACTTTCATATTATGGATTCAGCCCGGAAAACCTGCTCGCTGTAAGAGATCTGGTAACAGATGCTTTTTCTGCCGGTCAGAAAACACCTGCCGGGGCAGTCCTTCATGATGCAGTATATGATTTCATGTGGAGAGTCGACTTTTCAGATATGATAAGTAAGCTGTACAGGGAAGAAAAGGCCTACAAAAAGGTCACTGACATAAAGGGATGGTTTGATAACATTAAGCGCATGGTTGTCACAAATAATTTTATTACTGAGACCGGAAAACTTCTTCATACTGTAAACCGGGAAGAACAGATATCGGCCCTTGAAAATCTCTACAGGGAAACTGTAAGTCAATCCTAATATCATTTGGAACTTTGGTTTTAAAGTGTACATTTGACCAACTTTTAAATGTTCAATCATGGTTACAATAGACTGGAATAATCTGCCATTTGGCTACATTAAGACTGATTACAATGTAAGGTGTTTTTACACGGATGGTAAATGGAGTAAACCTGAGTTATCTGATTCGGAATATATAAATGTACATATTGCTGCAACTGCACTGCATTATGGTCAGGAATCTTTTGAGGGCCTAAAGGCCTATCGGGGGAAGGATGGTAAAATACGCATTTTCCGCTGGGAGGAGAATGCTGCCAGAATGATTAGTTCAGCAGAAGGAATAAAAATGGCTCCGGTGCCCATGGAACTTTTCAGGGAAGCAATTTTTACAGCCATTAAAAAGAATGAAAGATTTGTTCCGCCTTATGGATCGGGAGCATCACTCTATATCAGACCATTGCTTTATGGCAGTGGCGCCGAGGTAGGAGTAAAACCTGCGGCAGAATATACATTTATAGTTTTCGTTACTCCTGTGGGCCCATATTTCAAGGGAGGGGTGAAGCCTGTAAACATGCTTATATGCAGAGATGTGGACAGGGCCGCTCCACAGGGAACCGGCAGGTTTAAAATCGGTGGTAACTATGCAGCCAGCCTGAGAGCAATTGTAAGGGCTCATGATGAAGGATTCGGCAATGTTATCTTCCTTGACGCAAAAGAGAAAAAATATATAGATGAATGCGGCCCTGCCAATTTCTTCGGAATAAAGAACAATACTTATGTAACACCTCTTTCTGAATCCATCCTACCATCAATTACCAACAAGAGCCTTTTAGCCCTTGCTGAAAATATGGGAATAAAAACAGAAAGAAGGCCAATCCCTGTTGAAGAACTTTCAGAATTTGAAGAAACTGGAGCATGCGGAACAGCGGCTGTCATAAGCCCTATTGCAAAAATTGTTGATGCTGATGAAAACAGGATTTACGAGTTTTGTAAAGATGGCAAACCAGGACCGGTTTCGATGAAACTGTATCAAAAGCTGGTAAATATTCAATACGGTGATGAACCGGATATATTCGGATGGAATACTTTTATTGAATAATTCGCTGCACAAATACATTTAGTCTCAGTCTGTTGAGAAAAAACTTCAGCCATTTTGTCGATTTTGGGGGTTTGTATGTTATTTTTGAAACAAATTTCCAATTGTGACTAAGAGCGAAGAAGGAATATCCAAAGGCCGTTTAAGAAGTTCTTACCTTACTCTTATTGTAAGCATTTCACTTGTTTTGTTTCTCCTTGGTATATTCGGTATGGTGCTGATTAACGCGCACCAGCTTTCTAATTACTTCAAGGAAAGTCTTTCATTTACAATAATGATAAAGGAAGATGCCCGGGAGGCTGACATAAGAATGTTGCAAAAAGACCTTGATGCAAAGCATTTTGTAAAGAAGACAGAGTATGTATCAAAAGACGAAGCCGCAGCAAAACTCAAAAGTGATTTAGGCGAGGATTTCCTCGACTTTCTTGGGTACAATCCACTGATGCCTACCATTGATGTATATCTGAATGCTGCCTATACTCACCCTGACAGCATAATGAAAATCGAGAAATACATTGACGAATATCCGGTTGTTGATGAGGTTTATTACCAGGAATCGATATTAAACCTGATTAATGAAAATATTAAAAAGATCAGTGCCTTTATTCTTACTATCAGCATTTTGCTTTTTGCTATTTCCCTGACTATAATAAACAACACTATCAGACTTTCGATTTATTCAAAGAGATTTCTTATAAATACGATGCAGCTGATAGGAGCAAACAGATCATTCATTCGCAGGCCGTTTATTCTGAAAAGCATCTTTTTGGGGTTTATTTCAGCCCTGATATCAATAGCTCTGCTTATGGGATTAATGTACCTGATAGAAAAAGAGTTTTTTACTCTTTTCACCTATGAGAACTTTAAACTGTTCCTGCTGCTTTGCTTGTCACTGATATGCATAGGTGTTGTAATAAACTCATTATCTGCTTATCTGGCTCTGAACAGGTACCTGAATATGAGAGAAGATAAACTATACATATAATATATGAGTCCAAAAAACGAAAACGAAACAAAAAAAGGGTTCGCCCTGGGAAAAGAAAACTACAAACTGATGGCAATAGGTTTTGCCATTGTAGTTATCGGTTTTATTCTTATGGCCGGAGGTAAGTCAAGTGATCCAAAAGTTTTTTCTAATGAAATCTTTAGCTTCCGCAGAATTATTCTTGCTCCCATGATTGTGCTTGCAGGATTTATATTTGAGATCTATGCGATAATGAAAAAGCCTAAGGGTGTAGAATAGTTTTAATAAACTAAAGAAGATAAAATGGATTGGATTCAGGCACTTATATTTGGTTTGGTCCAGGGACTTACAGAGTTCCTGCCAATAAGCAGTTCCGGACACCTGGAAATATTGAAATATTTATTCGGAGATGCCGGTAATGATTTTGTATTTACTGTAGTTGTACACGGAGCTACCGTCTTAAGTATTCTGGTTGTATTCTGGCCTGATATTTTAAAGCTTTTTAAAGGGGTGATCAGGTTTGAAATGAATGATGAAACGGATTATGTTTTAAAGATTATCATTTCTATGATCCCCGCTGCAATTGTGGGCCTAACATTGAACAGTTATATTGAAAGCCTGTTTAATGGTGATTTGGTATTTATAGGCTCGATGCTTGTTTTAACTGCACTTTTCCTGACAGCAGGCCATTTTGTGCGTAAGGGAACAAAGCCTATATCATATAAAGGTGCGTTTATAATAGGCATTGCCCAGGCTCTTGCCATCCTGCCAGGCCTGTCACGCTCCGGCACCACTATTTCAACCGGATTATTGTTAGGCCACAAAAAAGAAGATCTTACCAGGTTCTCTTTTCTTATGGTAATTGTACCTGTACTGGGAGGCGCTGCTATGGAGGTTCTTTCATCAAAAAATGTAGTAGGTGATATAAATATGTTGCCGTTAGCTGTTGCTTTTGTAACAGCTTTTGCATCCGGATTTGCCGCATGCAAATGGATGGTAAATATTGTTAACAAAGGGAAACTATACTGGTTTGCAATTTATTGCTCTCTTTTAGGAGCATCATTAATACTTTTTTCATAATAATGGCACCTTTTGAGTTTAGGTTTGAAGAAGGAGAAATACTGCTTTTTAATAAACCTCTTTACTGGACCTCTTTCGATTTGGTGAACAAGGTTAAAAAAGAGATCATCCATAACTTCGATTTGAAAAAACTGAAGGTGGGCCATGCTGGTACCCTCGACCCGCTTGCAACCGGATTGATGATTATCTGTACTGGTAAGGCTACAAAAAAGATTGATGAATTCAGAGACAGAAACAAGGAATATATTGCATCTATCAGACTTGGGCAGACAACACCTTCCTTTGACCTTGAAACCAACATCGATGAAGAGTACCCCTTTGAGCATATTACTCCTGAGATGATCAACGAAAAACTGAAGATGTTTCTTGGTGAACAGATGCAGGAACCACCTCTCTTCTCTGCCAAGTTTGTCGATGGGAAACGGGCATATGAACTGGCGAGAAAAAAAATAGAAAAGAGACTTGATCCTGTGAGAGTTGAATTCTATGAGCTGGAGCTGATTGAAAAGAATGGCAACGATTTAAAGATCAGAATGCTATGTAGCAAAGGTACATATGTAAGAGCTTTTGCCCGGGATCTGGGTTTCGCTTTAAACAGCGGGGCTCATCTTACAAGCCTTGTAAGAACGGCAATAGGAGATAAAAACATTTCCCAGGCTTTAACCCTTGAGGAGTTCAGATTTATTATTGAACAAACGAAACAAAAGAATTAAAAAGTTCGTATAAATAAGGTTATACATTTATTTAATACAAGAGCATTATGAAGTTATCACAATTCAAATACACTTTACCCCCGGAGCTGATTGCATTATACCCTTCAAAAAACCGCGATGAAGCACGACTTATGGTCGTTCATCGGGATAGTGGTGAAATTGAGCACAGGATATTTAAAGACATAGTTGAATATTTTTCAGAGAGAGATGTCCTGGTTTTCAACAACACAAAAGTGTTTCCAGCACGATTGTATGGTAATAAGGAGAAAACAGGTGCTGAAATAGAGGTTTTCCTTTTAAGGGAACTCAACAGAGAGCAGCGTTTGTGGGATGTGCTTGTTGATCCTGCCAGAAAAATCCGGATAGGGAACAAACTTTATTTTGGAGAAAACGATCTTCTGGTAGCAGAGGTAATAGATAACACAACTTCACGTGGACGGACATTGAGATTTTTGTTTGACGGAACATATGAAGAGTTTAAACAGACACTCTATTCTCTTGGTGAGACTCCGCTGCCAAAATTCATTAACAGACCGGTGGAGCCGGAAGATAATGAAAGGTATCAGACTATATTCGCAAAACACGAAGGTGCTGTGGCAGCACCAACCGCAGGATTGCATTTCAGTCGTGAACTGCTCAAGAGACTTGAGATTGTGGGCGTTGAGTTTGCCGAGATAACTTTGCACGTCGGACTGGGAAATTTTAGAAATGTCGATGTCGAAGATCTTACCAAACATAAGGTTGACTCTGAGAGAATAAAAATCACCGAAGAATCAGCTGAAATAATTAATACTGCAAAAGACAGGCATAGCCGTATCTGTGCCGTTGGGACAACAGTAGTAAGAACTCTTGAGAGCTCCGTCTCAACATCCGGTCTGGTTAAGCCTTTTGACGGGTGGACAAATAAATTCATCTTTCCTCCTTACGAATTTAAGGTCCCTGACATGATGATCACTAACTTCCAACTTCCTTATTCTACTCTACTGATGATGGCATCTGCATTCGCAGGTTATAACCAGCTCTTTGATGCATATAAGGTAGCTGTTAAGGAGAAATATCGTTTTGGAACATATGGAGATGCAATGTTAATTTTATAATACCTGATTAACAGATGTTAATAATAAATTTCAATTATTAATATTTTGTTGTTCAAAGCCTTGATCAATAAAAATTTTTTTCTGACCTTAACCTTAATATGAATTTTAAAATTGTGAGGCAACAAAAACTAAAATTTTTGAGTCTTACTATTTACTAACCGACCTGTTGAAACTTTTAAAAATGTAAGGATGCTGAGGCATAAGAAAACTATACTCCGGGTTTTTTTTATCCTGCTGCTGGTTTCGGCAGGAAGTATTGTCAAGGCACAATGGTTGAGCGGTTACGCATATAGAAAGGCGATAACTATAGATGAAGCCGGAGTGCTGGGAGAATCAGATGATCCTAACTCCGTTGCTCCATATGTATCTTCTCTTTCAGATTTTCCGGTTCTTATCAATATTACAAACATTCATTTAAGAACATGTGCTGACGGGGGACTGGTTACAAATAGCTCAGGTTATGACATCGCGTTTACTTCTTCTGATGGGACAACTCAATTATACCATGAGATAGAAAAGTACTCCAGCACCGCAGCAAACGGACAGGTAATTGCCTGGGTAAGGATTCCAAGCCTGGCAACGGCTACAAACACCGTTATTTACATTTACTTTGGGAATCCTTCTGTAACCACTTCGCAATCATCAAAACAAACATGGAGCTCAGGATATAGGGGAGTATGGCATTTTAATGACTGGACTGATGCAACCAGTTACGGAGGGGATGCAACAGCCCATAATGGAGCTTCCTTAGCTGCCACAGGACAAATTGTACAGGATGGAAGTTTTGTACAAGCCTCAAAGCAATACGCTGAGGCTGTAAATTCTGCAAATCTTAATATTCTTGATTCTGTTACGGTTTCGGCCTGGATTAAGCTAAATTCACTTAATAAGGACCAGAAAATTATTGGTAACCAGGCTGGATCTCCTACGGGAGGAGGATATAAATTTGGTGTCTATTCAAATAATAAGTATGAGTTCGAAATAAGAACTGCCCATGATAATCCCATTTTAACACGTGGCGCGAGTACCCGCACATTGAATACAGGTACATGGTATTATGTTGCTGGTGTTTATTCAGATGTAGGGAATTATTTAAAATCATATTACAATGGAGTCATAGATGCTTCTATGGTATGCGATTCTGTCATGGGCTCCTCAATTGGCACTCTTAAAATCGGCTGTGAACCATGGGCTCCGACATCACTCAATTTTGATGGATACATTGATGAACTGAGGGTTTACCATGGTATCAGAAGTGCAAACTGGCTCAGAACAGAACAAAAAAACCAATCCAGTCCTACAACATTTATATCAGTCGGTGGTACTGAATACCTTACTGCTTCGTGCAAAAATGCGACAATATACCTTAACTCTTCAGGAAGCGCTACATTAACAGTTGATGACATTGACAACTGGGCTGGTTATACAGGTTGCGCTATTACTAAGACCATTAGTAAATCATCTTTTACATGCAGTAACCTGGGAACCAACAATGTTACACTCACAGTTAAGGATGCCGTACTTAGTAAAACAACCACCTGCATCGCGGTAGTAACAGTAGCAGACATTATTCCCCCCTCGGTAACTTGCAAGAATGCGACAGTATATCTTAACGGATCAGGAACAGCAACTGTAACCCCGGCCGATGTATATGGCAGTGGAAGCGATAATTGCGGCACAGTTAATCTGGTTTCAGTAACTCCCAACAGTTTCAGTTGTACAGATATAGGACCTCATAATGTAACGCTTACTGTCAGTGATGGCCATGGAAACACAAATACATGCACTGCTGTAGTAACGGTTGCAGACAATACTGCTCCAACGGTAACATGCAAGAATGCGACAGTATATCTTAACGGATCAGGAGCAGCAACAATAACCCCGGCTGATGTATATGCCAGCGGAAGCGATAACTGCGGGACGGTTAACCTGGTGTCAGTATCTCCCAACAGCTTCAGTTGTTCAAACATAGGTGCCAATAATGTTACATTGACTGTTAACGATGGTCATGGAAATACAAATACATGCACGGCTGTAGTAACGGTTGCAGACAACACTGCTCCAACGGTAACTTGCAAGAATGCGACAGTATATCTTAACGGATCAGGAACAGCAACTGTAACCCCGGCCGATGTATATGGCAGTGGAAGCGATAATTGCGGCACA
>JGI20214J51088_10000378_pt1 | contig 31462 bp, 22 predicted proteins | sample WetSurMetagenome_FD_51088 | JGI IMG/M metagenome (IMG submission 51088) | reverse complement strand
ATCAAGCACAAGCGTCTTCAGATTTGCGCGCGAGGCATACAGCGCCGCGCTCAAACCAGCCGGCCCTCCGCCGATGATTATGACATCGTAAATATTATCCGCCATAAACCCCTCCTAAAATTTTCTGATAATATTGTAGCAGGTATTTCTCTGCGCCGCTTCAAATCCGGCAGCCTTTATGGAATTGATGATATCGTCCTTTGAAACACAATACCCGACCCCGGCGGCCCGAACAACATTCTCCTCGATCATGGTCGAGCCGAAATCGTTGGCCCCGAATCTCAATGCAACCTGTGCGAGCTTCAACCCCTGCGTGACCCACGACGCCTGTATGTTCTGAAAATTATCGAGGTATATCCTCGACAGCGCCAGTACGCGCAGATAATCAACAGCCGTCGCAGTCCTGATTGCTGATTGCAGCGTTGTGGTTTCAGATTTTTCTTTCCACTTTCCACTTCCCGCTTCCCGCTTTTTACTTAACTCCGTATTCCCAGGCTGGAACGACCAGGGGATAAATGCAGTAAAGCCGCCGGTTTTGTCCTGAAGCGCCCTGATGGAGTCCAGATGCTCAATGATATCTTCCGGCTCTTCGACGCTGCCGAACATCATCGTAGCCGTAGTCCGCATACCGAGTCCGTGTGCCTCTTCCATGACCTTCAGCCACTCGCCTGATTTGATCTTCTTCGGGCTGATGGCCTCACGCACACGATCGGACAGTATCTCCGCCCCGCCGCCGGGGATAGAATCGAGCCCTGCCTCTTTGAGGGTCTTTATGGTTTCCCGGATGGAGATATTATGCCTGTTCGCAAGATAGCAAACCTCCGGCGGCGAAAAACCGTGGACATTGATCTCGTACCTGCCCTTTATCTTGCGCAACAGGTCGGTATAGTAATCGAGTCCCAGGTCCGGATGCAGGCCGCCCTGTATAAGAATCTGTGTGCCGCCAAGCTCAAGGGTTTCATCTATCTTGCCGAACAACTCATCGTCGGAAAGCACATAGGCGTCCGGACTGTCGGGCTTGCGGTAAAAGGCGCAGAACCGGCATTCGTTAATGCAGACATTGCTGTAATTGATATTGCGGTCAACGACAAAGGTGACCACGTTTTCGGGATGAAGCCGTTTCCTGGTCTCATCCGATTCCTGCCCGAGACCGAGGAGATTGGCGTGTTTCAGTAAATCCAACGCCGTATCTTTGTTGACCCTTTCCATATTTCTATCTTAACAGATTTGTCCCTGCATACAGAGATGTGAATCTTAAGAATCCATAAACCCGGAATGGTCATCAGGGAACTGAAACGGCCGTCAGGGGTGCCATATCGAAGCGCCGCCGCAGGGATACCATCCTCTATTTGAGATAATAGATTCTTGGCGTCCTCCTTTTGTTGTTTTTTGAAAAGAAATAACCTGCGTAGTTTTGGCGGGATGAGAAATGGATATCCCTGACGGCTGATATAAGATTCTTTCCGAAATAAAACTGCCCCGTCAGCGGGTCTTCAGCCGACGGGGCAGACTATTAAAGAGCTTCTTTACGATACAGAGCTACCTTATCTCGCTATGGTAGCTCTGTATCGACTTCACGTCGCTGCCGTTCTTGCGGAAAGCTTCGATACCACGCGCCGCGGCCACTGCCGCCGCTATCGTAGTAATGTACGGAACCTTGTACCGGATGGACGCCTTGCGGATATAAGAGTCATCGTTCTTTCCAAGCTTGCCGCCGGGGGTGTTTATAACCAGCTGCACCTGCTTGTTCTTGATGGCGTCAACCACATTGGGTCGCCCCTCATGCAGTTTGTCGATCTTTTCCGCATTTATTCCATTGGCAGACAGAAAAGCCTGAGTCCCCTGCGTTGCGAGTATTTTGAAGCCGAGCTGCTCCAGATGTCTTGCTGCCTGTAAGGCCGCCGGTTTATCGGCTTCAGCGACTGTAATCAGAACAGTCCCTGAAGTGGGCAGGGCCTGCAGCGCCGCCTGTTCGGCCTTGAAGAAAGCCACACCGACGGAGTTGGCAAGTCCCAGCACCTCACCGGTTGACCGCATTTCAGGGCCAAGAATCGGATCGACTTCAGGGAACATATTGAACGGGAAAACAGATTCCTTCACCCCGAAATGAGGGAAATGCGCTTCGCGCAGATTCATCTCATGCAGTTTCTTGCCGAGCATCACCTGTGTGGCGAGCCTCGCCATTGCGATATTGCATACCTTGGAGACAAGGGGCACTGTGCGCGACGCGCGCGGATTGGCCTCAAGCACGTAGACCACATCCCCTGCAATCGCATACTGCATATTCATCAGACCGACCACATTCAGCTCCATGGCGATCTTACGGGTGTATTCACGGATCGTTTCTAGATGTTTGGCAGGTATGCTTACAGGCGGTATAACACATGCGGAATCACCCGAGTGGATGCCTGCCAACTCGATATGCTCCATGACAGCCGGCACAAACGCGTCTGTGCCGTCCGCTATAGCGTCCGCCTCAGCCTCGATAGCGTTTTCAAGAAACTTGTCTATAAGAATCGGCCTGTCCGGGGTCACGGCGACTGCGCGCTTCATATAATGCCGCAGCATCTCCTCGTCATGCACCACCTCCATGCCGCGGCCGCCGAGCACATAAGACGGCCTCACCATGAGCGGGTACCCAATTTTATTGGCGATCCTGATGGCCTCTTCGAGATTGCTAGTCATTCCGGCCTCGGGCATAGGTATATGCAGCTTCTTCATGGTAGCGCGGAAGCGGTCGCGGTCCTCGGCAAGATCTATGACATCTACAGTTGTGCCTATTATCTTCACCCCGGCTTCTTCAAGCTGCCTTGCTATATTGAGCGGGGTCTGGCCGCCGAACTGGACGATGACTCCCTCGGGCTTCTCTTTTTCGTAAATGCTCAGCACATCCTCGACCGTTATAGGCTCGAAATAAAGCTTGTCGGATGTGTCATAATCGGTCGATACGGTCTCGGGATTGCAGTTGACCATGATCGTTTCATATCCCTCGTCCTTCAGGGCAAATGCGGCATGCACGCAGCAGTAGTCGAATTCAATGCCCTGCCCGATACGGTTCGGACCGCCGCCAATCACCATGATCTTCCTGTGGTCGCTAACGGCAACCTCATCAGGCGCATTGTATGTCGAATAATAATATGCGGCGTTTTCGACACCGCTTACAGGCACCGGCTTCCATGCCTGATTGAGACCGGCTCTCTTACGCTGCGCCCTGATGGACGACTCGGGGACATCCAGCAGGCGGCTGAGATACTTGTCCGCAAAGCCTTCTTTCTTTGCCGCTATCAGAAGGTCGTCAGGAAACTGCTTGCCCTTGCAGGCGAGGACCTGCTCTTCCCTCTCCACCAGCTCTTTCATCTGGTTGATAAACCAGGCCTTGATAAAGGTCTTTTTATGCAGCTCGTCAACCGAGGCGCCCTTGCGGAGGGCTTCATACATAATGAACTGCCTCTCGCTGCTCGGCTCCACAAGCATCTCCATCAGTTCAGGCAGGGTTCTTTTATTGAAATCCTTCGCAAAACCGAGACCGGAGCGGCCTATCTCAAGCGAACGGATCGATTTCTGAAACGCCTCCTTATAATTCGCCCCTATGCTCATAACCTCTCCGACAGCGCGCATCTGCGTGCCGAGCTTGTCTTCAACTCCGGCAAATTTTTCAAAGGCCCAGCGGGCAAACTTCACCACCACATAATCGCCGTAAGGCTCATACTTGTCGAGAGTTCCTGCGCGCCAATACGGCAGCTCTTTTAGCGTCTGACCTGCAGCGAGCAGGGATGACACACGGGCTATCGGAAATCCGGTAGCCTTGGAAGCAAGGGCGGATGAACGCGACGTGCGGGGGTTAATCTCTATGACCACAACCTCATCTGTTTCGGGATTATGGGCGAACTGCACATTGGTGCCGCCGATTACCTGGATCGCCTCAACAATGTCATAGGAATATTTTTGAAGCCGGGCCTGAAGTTCAGGGGCTATAGTGAGCATTGGAGCTGTGCAATATGAGTCCCCCGTATGCACGCCCATAGCGTCGACATTTTCGATAAAGCAGACCGTGATCATATTGTTCTCAGCGTCACGCACGACTTCAAGCTCCAGCTCTTCCCACCCAAGCACAGACTGTTCAAGCAATACTTGCCCGATAAGACTGGCGCTGAGTCCTCTGCTGACAATCGTGCGGAGTTCTTCAAGATTATAAACCAGCCCGCCTCCTGTGCCGCCCATCGTATAAGCAGGACGGACGACAAGAGGGAACCCCAGTTTGGCCGCTATTTCCTCCGCCTGTTCGAGGTTCACGGCAGGTTCACTTATAGGCATGGGGATGCCGAGGCGCGTCATGGTCTCCTTGAAAGCAATACGGTCTTCGCCGCGCTCTATTGCGTCGGCCTGCACTCCTATGATCTTAACAGCATATTTCTCCAGAACTCCGCGAGTATGCAACTCGGAAGTGAGGTTAAGACCGGTCTGGCCGCCGAGATTCGGCAGTATCGCGTCAGGCCTCTCCTTGTCTATGATCTTTTCGAGCGCCTCAAAGGTCAGCGGCTCTATATAGGTCGCGTCGGCAATACCCGGATCGGTCATGATCGTTGCGGGGTTGGAATTGACCAGAACAATCTTATAGCCAAGACTCCTTAACGCCTTGCAGGCCTGTGTGCCTGAATAGTCAAATTCGCAGGCCTGTCCGATCACGATCGGGCCGGAACCAATGATTAAAACCTTGCTGATGTCAGTGCGACGCGGCATATAAAACCTCCCGAAATGTTAAGTCATACTTAATTATTATAGACTGTTAATCAGCGGAAGTATACTTGAGTTAAAAAGATAAGTTCAAGCTTACCGTCGGCAAAGATAAGACAGGCTTTACCCAGACCTTTTCATTGAAAGTCTGGGTAAAGCTCCAATGGGAACACGATAAATCACTCACAACCCGAAGAACCACCGGGCAGACAAACAGGTCTGCCCCTATGTTATTTTCTATTTTTTCTGAATGTCGCCGTTACCGCCGCCGACTTTGCCGCCTTGATCGTGCAGACTGCGGTCTTTGTGTTATTGCCTTTTTCCGTTCCCCCTGCTTTTTTACATGTTTTATTCCATGACACCCTGGAGCCCACTTTAGCCTTTGCCGATATTTTTACTGTCGATGCGTTTTTGTATATCCCCGAATCGGTTTTCTTTTTAGGATATTTGTAGCTTATTCCAGCAGGCACAGACACAACGCTGCCTGAGCCGGTTCCTTTGGCCCTGGCCGTTATCTTTGAATAAAACTGCGAAAAGGTCGCCGTCACTATCTTTGTATCGCTCAGGTTACTGAGGGCGCATGTTGCGTTGCCTGTGCCGTTGCCTGCTTCTGTCCCGCCCGCTGCGGCGCATGTTGTCCACGACACTGTTGAGCCTGCACCGGCTGTCGCGGTAATCACTATATCCGATTCCGCTAAAAACATGGCAGATTCCGTAGTTATCCCAGGATAGTTATAGCTGATCCCTGCAGGGCCCGACTTCATACTGCCCGTGCCGTTCCCGGCGGCCTTGGCCGTTACATTATAAGATTGTCGGGAAATCTTCAGAACAAATATATCATAGCGATCGCTGCCGCTAAAGTTATTCTTCGGAGCAGTTTCTCCGTCTCCGTTCCATGCGTTCCAGCTGACTCCGGTTACATATATATTGCCGTTGCCGTCTACCGCAATTGCATTGGCCAGATCATCACTCGCGCTTCCATAAAAGGTATGCCATTTATAAGCTCCGCTGCTGTCCAGCTTTAGAACAGCTATGTCATTAACGCCGCTATGAGCGTGATTGGGAGCTATGCCTTCACCGGAGCCGGGCCCGTTCCAGGTTATATAGCTGAGGCCTCCTATATATACATTTCCGCTGCTGTCTAGCGCAATCGCATTGGCCTGGTCACCACTAGAGCTTCCATAAAAGGTATGCCATTTATAAGTTCCGCTGCTGTCCAGCTTTAGTATTACTATGTCAGTAAAGCCGCTATAGGCATTCTTTGGTGCCATGCCTTCACCGGTTCCGGGACCATTCCAGGTTGCATAGCTGTATCCGGTTACATATACATCGCCATTGGTGTCTAGCGCAATACCATTGCCTATGTCGGAATTTGCGCTTCCATAAAATGTGTGCCACCAGTATTCGCCACTGCAGTTCAGTTTTAGAACTACAATGTCGGAACCGCCGCCGCTATGGGCATGAAGCGGGGCATCTGCGGCTCCGCCGGGTCCGTTCCATGTCGCAGCGCTGTCTCCGGCTACATATACATTACCGTTGCCGTCTACCGCAATGGCATAGCCAAGGTCATCATCGGCGCTTTCATAAAAGGTGTGCCACTGATACCCGCCCTCGCTGTTGAGCTTTAGAACTACCATGTCACGCCCGCCGCTATGGGCATGCTTAGGGGCATCTGCGGCTCCGCCGGGTCCGTTCCAAAGTGCACGGCTGCGTCCGCTTACATATACATTGCCGCTGCCGTCTACGGCAATTCCATCGCCGAAGTCCCCATCTGCGCCTCCGTAGAAGGTGTGCCACTGGTACTCGCCCTCACTGTTCAGCTTTAGAACTACTATGTCATAGCCTCCGCTATGGGCGTGCTTAGGTTCCACAACATCAGAGCCTGCGAGAGGTCCGTTCCATCCAGTGGCGCTGCCTCCGGTTACATATACATTGCCGTTGCCGTCTACCGCAATGCCATAGCCCCATTCATAACCTGAGCTTCCATAAAAGGTGTGCCACTGGTACTCACCGCTGCTGTTCAACTTCAGAACAACAATATCGCCACCGCCGCTATTGGCATGCTTCGGGACATCTGCAGTTCCGCCGGGTCCGTTCCATTCAGCGGCGCTGTATCCGGTTACATATACATTGCCGCTGCCGTCTACTGCAATGCCAAAGCCGTGGTCAAAATCTGCAGTTCCATAAAAGGTGTGCCATTCATATTTGGGGTCGATTATCAGCGCATGTTTCGGGTCGTATTGCCCTGCCCTGAACCCCACCTCGCCCTTCTCTACCCGGAACGCCACCTCTACAGGTTTCTTCTTCCCGTTTATCTCCTGCCATGCCACAGGAGCTGATTCTGTCATGTAGCCTTTGCTGAATTTAATTTTCAGTTTCCCGTCTTTTTGCAATTCAACCGGCGCATTGTATTTCAGCCTTATCTTTGCAACATCGGCTTTCGGAGCTATCTGATATGTGCTCTCTGTTATCCCGTCCCTGGTCGCCTCATATGTCAGGGTTATCCCTTCCCAAAGATTTTCATATTGCACTTTCCCCATAGGAAGAGCCTTGTTAAGTTTGTTTGATAAAATATTCCCGTCTGACTTGGGAGCGACCCCCTTTGTCCCCAGAAACTCCACACTCAACACATGGTCCATTGCCGCAAGATATGCCTTATTCGGGGTAAAGCCAAGGACATGTTTACCTGTTGTGAACTGCAACGGATGGTTTTCCGGCTTAATTTCGTTCTGTGTTATAATCTTATGAACCGCTTCCGCATTATTGGCGCATACTGTGGAAATCATAAGTAATGCCGCCATAATACACAGGGCGTTTGACAACAACCTTATGTTTGTATTCATTTGCCCTTCTACCCCCATTGGTTTGAAATTATACACATCTTACCACATATCATAATACTAATTACAGGGGCACAATCAGAGGGTCTTGTTCAATCGGCCTCTTATTCAGGCTGCTTTAAAAATATACTCACTTGAATTGATCTGAACAATATCTGCCCCTACGATTAGCGGGCTGCTGAGAACATAATTTGACTGTTGATAAACCCGGGATAATTATTGCTTAATCAAAGATATTACTGCCCCACGGGAACGATATTATAGAACCCGTCACGCTCAACAGGAGTCTTTCCCGCCTTCCGGATCAGATGGATCAGTGCATCCTTTGTCATGACCCCGCATGTGCGGCCTCCGGCTGATTTGGTTATTTTTTCCTCGATGATAGTGCCGTCGATATCGTCCGCGCCGAACAGCAGGGCTACCTGCGAAATCTTTTCACCCAGCATTATCCAGTAAGATTTGATATGGTCAAAGTTATCGAGCACAAGCCTGCTCACCGCTATCGTCTTCAGATCGTCAATCCCTGATGAGTAGGAACCTCCGATCTCGGTATTCTTCGGATGATATGCAAGTGGTATAAAGGCCTGGAAACCGCCCCTTTTATCCTGCAGATCGCGCAGCTTCATAAGATGGTCGATCCGGTCTTCAACCGATTCGATGTGACCGTAAAGCATCGTGGCGTTTGTCTTGATGCCGATTCTGTGTGCGGCCTCATGGATTTCGAGCCAGCGCTCCGCCGATATCTTCTCCGGGCATAGCTCATTGCGCACACCTGGAGCAAATATCTCTGCGCCGCCGCCCGGCATGATCTGCAAACCCTTGTCTTTGAGTTGCCGGAGCGTTTCGCCAATATCCAAACCGCTTATCCTCGAAAAATAGTCTATCTCAACCGCGGTGAAGGCCTTGATGTTGATTTGCGGATATTTGTCCCGTATTGCGCCAATCATCGTGAGATAAAATTCAAAAGGCCAGTCAGGATGAAGTCCGCCGACTATATGCGCCTCTGAAAAGCTCTGCTGTTCCGAGCTTGCCGACAGGCGCTCCATAATCTGATCGAGCGTGAGTTCAAAGGCCCCTTCTTCGCCCTTCGACTTGCTGAACGCGCAGAATCTGCAGCGGTTCACACAGATATTGGTAGGGTTGATATGGCGGTTGACTATGAAATATGCCCGCTTGCCGTTCTTCTGTTCGGCAACCTCTGCGGCAAGCTTGCCGACACCAAAGAGATCATCGCCTTTGAACAGCGCGACCGCTTCATCAAAAGTGAGCCTGCCGCCGGAACGTATTTTGTCGGTAATCTTTTTGAACATTAGTAATTATAACCCAACTGATAAGCTATAAGCTCGATTAAATCTTACATTTAAGCGTCGGGCCATGCTATCAATACGCCTACTTGCGCGCCCTTCCAGCGTTGGCGGTCGAATGTGGCCGGAGTGACCGGTTCGACCAGTATCTCCTGCTAGAATATTGCAGCTGTCAAATGTGATCACAATGAATATTATTGTCTGTCGCGCTTAAATGGTTTTTATGGTTTTGACCGCTTTTTGCTCTTCGCCGGTCAGCCTGTCGAGACTATCGGTAAAGGTGTCGGCTATGCGGAATTGCATGACATTAGAACCTATCTCAAAATCAAAATGTCCGCAATAATGTAGTCATACCTGCGAAGGCGGGTATCCAGATAGCCGCATAAATACTGGATTACCGTCTACACGGGAATGACAAAACGAAGCCTCCCATCTAAGGAAATCAATTCTGAGATAGATTCTAGTCATTGCCTCTCAAGAGCAAAGCCTTTATACGGCAGATTACATTTATCTTTCTTTGCGGGCTCCGGAGTTTATTGACAGTAGACCTGTTTATGGACTATATTTAGTCATATCAGGCAAGGGAGGCCTAACTGTGAGGATTGCGAATAAAATAAAACCGATAAGCTATCTTAAGGCCCATGCTGCTGAGATAGTGCGCAATATGGGACAGCAAGCGGAACCTATTGTAATCACCCAAAACGGTGAAGCTAAAGCGGTTATTCAGGATATTGTCAGCTACGAGAAAACGCTGCAGACCATGGCCTTACTGAAGATATTAGCTCTCGGCATGCGTCAGATAGAGACGGGCAGGATCGAGCCTGCGGCTGATGCCCTGAAGCGCATACGGGGCGGCAGTTGAAGCCGTACAAGGTCTTTTTAACGGCAGACGCGGCAATGGATCTTGAGGAAATCTATCACTATATACAATCAACTGATTCTCCGGCAAGAGCGGAATATGTACTGAAGAGCATTGAAAAAGTCTTAACCCGTCTGTCTGAAGCTCCAGGCCGCGGCGCCTGGCCAAGAGAATTGAGAGACCTGGGCATTCACGATTACCGAGAGATCTTTTTCAAGCCGTATCGCCTGATTTACCGGGTCATTGCAGACACTGTTTATATAATGCTGATCGCCGACGGCCGGCGCGATATGCAGAGCCTGCTGGAGCAAAGACTTCTTGAAGGATAAAGAATACCCCCCTGTCTGAAACTTATGTGAGCTTCAGCGGAATAAAAGAGGACGGTTGTATTTATTGAATTATTTGGGCAATTGGGGACGACAAATATAGCAGGCACAAGAAAAGAGAACCGTCCCCTTTTATTTTTTATTGGCACTTTTCCCTTTTCCAGCTCTGAACCCAAACAGAAATGATTCCCTCCGATGAAACTTTACCATCACAGCGCGCCTGTTTTTACTTTATTACAAGCTGCTCTGTTGTTAAGGTTGGAGGATTATAATAATAAACAGTAGCGCCGCAGAATCTTGTGGCTGATCCTTCGGGCAGCGACGCAATAAGTGTATAGGCGTTTTCGTCGGGGTCGACAGTTGCGGTGGCTTCGCTACTAAGCACAGATCCCCGGCCGTTGTACCCGGAGCCGGATGACACGGATATAATATCTAAATAATCGCCAGTTAATAGATTATATGTCGTAACATAGGATCCTATAGATTTTGTGGCGTCGGTAATATTGAAATATATGCGCAAATACTTGAGAACCGCATCTTTGGGAAGATTCACTCTTGAAACTACATAGCCCGCAGGGCTTACATAAATACAGCCTGCACTGCTATATGAGATGGCCGTGGAACTATTACGGGAGGTAAAGTTTCCGCCGTCAACGGTGATCGCATTAAGCGAAGGAGCCAGCATCAGTTTTGCGCTATTAGCCCCGACCGGCTGATCCAGGGCAGGCTCAGAATGCATAGCTGTTGATGCGCCAAGTTCCGAAAGAGTCTGCTCTGCGGACGCGTAAGTTGAGCAAACCAGTCCTGCCAGTAGAATAAACATCGAGATTGACACGAACAACCTTGACTGGATGATATAACGGCCTGTTTTCATGCGCTTCTCCTTCTGTCTGTTTTTGGGCAAATAAAAGGTAAATAATATTAATATAACAGAAAAAACATATGTGAAAAAACGATTTTATCGATTGGGCGGCGGCGTTGATAAAATGGCAGATCGCTATTTATCCGGTCAACCCCTCAGGCCATGCGATCAATCCGCCTGTATGAGCGCCCTTCCAGAGTTGCCGGTCGAATGCGGCCAGAGTGATCTGAAAATATTCGTTTTGTCGATCCCCCGCACCATAATGTGATGCAGCTCCGCCATGGACATCCAGTCTCGCCTGTTTTGGCATAAAGTAATTCTATCGAAACAAGTAAAGCTTATCAAGCATAATGACACTTAGGACACAACGTCCCCTGAACGTCACAAGACCTGATCCCACTTCATTTTCATTAAATAATCCGGGATGTGTCCCTGATTTCCCTTAGTTAAACCAGACATGACCCCAATCCGTCTTAGATGATTTAATGGTCGGCTGTCCCTATTATTTTATTATTTCCCTAAAGACAGTTGGTTACGGCAATGCAATAAAAAAGGCCGCCGGGGGCTCATAGGCGCAGTCAAGGGAAATCTCCGTTTTCCATTGACAAAAACTTATCATGGATGTCCCCTTTTCTCTGTTTTTGGGTTTACTGTTCACAAATGTCTTTTTTCGAATCCTTCTTCTCCTGAGGTTCACATTTGCTGCGCTTCCATTGTTTGGGCTCTCTCTTGTTGAGTTCAACTTTCACTATGGTTGTCTTTCCCTCTTTCACTAAAATGCCTTTTTTTGTGTCCCACCAGTAGCCATGCGATTTCCCCCGAAATATGGAAAGTTCATATATTCCGGGAGGAATACCTGTAATTGAATACTGTCCATTTTCATCAGTATTTCCATCTTTGTTCCCAACTTCTTTTTTCGATTCTTTCCACAACATAATATGAATATTCCGGAGCGCTGACTTATCCTCTGCAGATTTGACAGACACTAATATGCCGGTTGCGCCATCTTCAAAAACCATAGGTTTTTCTACCCTGAAATTGACATTTGCAGTAACCTTGCCTTTTCTAATTTTTACTTTTTTCGTCAAAGTCTCATAGCCTGGGGCTTCAATGGTAATAATACAGACGTCTGAATCAGGCAATCCCTGCAGCAGATATTTCCCACTGACGCCTGTCTGCATGCTTCGAGTACTGTCATTTAAACCTGCCGGACCTTCTTCCGTACCCATAACTAGCGCTGTGACCCAGACTCCGTTCATTGGCTCCTTACCGTCAGACCCATAAACAGCTCCAGAAACAGAGCCTCCGATTCTTAATATATGATCTTTGTTAACTACCGTCTCATCTTTATCCAAAGCGAGACATATTGGTTCCTGGCGATCAAGATAGTACTTGCTTTCCGGATTAAAGGAAATACCGTATTTACCACTTTCAAAACGTTCAAGCACATAGAAGCCGTCTTTATCCGTTATTCCCTCCACACTGAACAATGCGCGTTTTGCTAATGCGATATTCGTCAAATTTAACCCGGAATTCTCTTTTTTTTGCCTGCCAGACAAGTCTATCTCGCTGTATTTTATAGCTGTCACCTTAACGCCAGCGACTCCCTGTCCTGTATCTTCCGCTATTACACGCCCCGATATCACGCCTGATCCCCTTAACGTAGAGCCATTATAGATTCCGAATGCTAACAAGAATATAAATACTACTACCAAAAACAATCCGGCGACTGTCCATTTTTGTCTCATCTTCCCTCCGTCCTATAACATATGCATATGGATTGCAATATGTCTGCTACAAATGGGCATTAAATCCTGCGGAACCCGACAATTATACCCCCTCTTTAATATCAGGGCCATGCCTGAAATCAGATGCAACCATTTAGATTAGAATTTCACAGATGAGTTGTCAAGTATTAATGTTTTTATACAACTTATCTATTTGCAAAGTCTGCAAAGACTAATATTATGGCCCGCTTTCTGATTATCTTTATTGATTATATTAATCGCTGTGGCGCAGGCTGGATTGAGGACAGAAGGGGCTGGGTTATCCGGCTCAGCGCAGACCACTGTGGATCGCCCTTCGACAAGCTCAGGTTGACAGTTATTCCGGCATGTCATGGCGGGCAAAGCATTCCCTGGAACGGGGGGGAATCTAACTACAGGAAACATAGACTACGACGTCGTTGAGAGTTTCTATTGTCATCTCGACCGCAGGGAGAGATCTCTGCCTGAATGCACTGAAGATTTCTCCCTGCGGTCGAAATGACAGCAAGTGGTCATTGCAGGAGATTGAAGTTTCTTTGGAGTATGTCGAACCATGACTCGGCTTTTGTCAGCGCGCTCGCAGCAAACCCAGTCAACGCCAGGCCGATCCAGCGCCCTAAATGTTAAAATATCAGGATGCCTCCCAGAGAACTGATCATAGAGGGCGCGCGGCAGAATAACCTGAAAAATCTGAGCCTACGGCTGCCCCACGATAAGGTAATAGCCATAACCGGTGTTTCGGGTTCCGGGAAGTCCTCACTCGCCTTTGACACCATCTTCGCTGAAGGCCAGTGGAGGTTTATCGAGTCTCTATCGACATACGCCCGTTTGTTTCTCGAAAAGATGGACAGGCCCGATGTGGACTCGATCCGAAATATCCGGCCCGCCATTGCCCTTGAGCAGAAAAATCCGGTTAAGGGGTCCCGCTCGACAGTGGGCACCCTTACTGAGCTGTATGATCTTTTCCGGATACTCTACTCCAAAGTGGCCACACCCTATTGCCCGAAATGCGGCAAAGAGATACGCAGATGGGACAGCTCGCAGATTGTGGCGGAACTGCTGGAAAAATATTGTAATGAAAAGGCCCTGATCGTATTTGAAACAGCTGAAACTCCCGAAAACCTTATCAGACGCGGTTATCACCGGGCTCTGATCAATGGCGAGATAAAAGAGATTGATGATTTGAGGTCACAGGCCGAAAATGTAAATACAGCTACATTGACGGTTGACATAAAACCAAAGAAGAAATCTGTTTCTTCCGAAAAAAAGAAAGAAGAGATCAACAGCCAACAATCCTCTATCATCAATCCGCAATCTGTTTCCGTTGTCCTCGACCGGCTTGTGATACGCGACGAACCGAGGCTGGCCGATTCCGTTGAGATGGCATGGCGCGAAGGCAAACAGCGGATGTCTGTTATCATCGTCGCTTCTGCAGAAAACGATGGCGGCAGGGTCTCGATGGAGACGCTCAGGTTCTCATCAAGGAATGTCTGCGACGATTGCGCGGTCTCCGTGCCCGAGCCTTCACCCGTGCTCTTTTCATTCAACCATCCGCTCTGCGCCTGTCCGGAATGCAAGGGCTTCGGCAATATTCTGAAATACGACGAAGACCTGATCATACCCGACCGACGCCTCTCTCTTGCCGAAGGCGCAATAGACATTTGGGAGAAGCCCAGTTGCAAGTGGTGGAAAAAGCAGCTCATAAAAGGCGCAAAAAAATCGGGACTGGATATAACAAAACCGTATAATTTATTTACTGAGGCTGAAAAAAAGCTGCTGTTCGGCGGCGACGACTATTTTTACGGCATAGACGCATTCTTTAATGAACTCGAAAACAAGAGGTACAAGCTCCATGTGCGCGTGATGCTCAGCAGGTTCCGCAGCCCGTCCACCTGCCCGAAATGCGGCGGTAAAAGATTATGCGAAGAGGCCCTTGCCTACAAAATTGATTCCCTTGATATAGCCGAGCTTTCCTCAAAACCGATCGGAAAGCTGACCGGGTGGCTGGCAAAGATCGAGTTGTCGCCCATGCAGAGGGACATCGCAAAAGAAGTCCTGCGCCAGATAAACCTTAAACTCTCGTTCCTTGCAGAAGTGGGGCTTGATTATCTCTCTCTTGACAGACAGGCTAAAACACTCTCGGGAGGAGAGTACCAGAGGGTAACCCTCTCGAACCAGCTGGCCTCTGCCCTGACAGGCTCGCTATATGTGCTGGATGAGCCCACCATAGGGCTGCATGCCCGCGACACTCAAAGAATAGCGGATATCATGCGCCGTCTCTCTTCACTCGGCAACACGATCATCGTGGTTGAGCATGACCGCGACATAATCTCGTCGAGCGACTGGGTGGTGGAACTCGGACCGGGCGGCGGACACCTTGGCGGAAACATCATCTATAACGGGCCGATTGCCGATTTCAAAAACGCGGAAACCCTCACAGCCAAATATATTCGCGGAGAAGACGGGGATATTATGGATATTGTTTCAGCTGCAAGAAGGCGCATTCAGACGGGCCATAAATTTCTGACGCTCCGAGGCGCCGCCGGCCATAATCTCAAGAATATCACGGCAAATTTTCCGCTCAATGCCCTTACCGTAGTATCCGGAGTTTCAGGTTCCGGGAAAAGCAGTCTCATTGTAGAAACTCTCTTTAATGCGGTGGCGCGCCATTTCAGGATCGAAGCTGAACATCCCCTGCCCTTTTCAGGAATCGAAACCCTTAACAATCTTAAAGGCGTAAGACTGATTGATCAAAGCGCAATAGGGAAAACGCCGAGGTCAAACCCATTGACCTATCTGAAAATGTTTGAGCCGGTCAGGCGGCTATTCTCGCAGCAGCCCGAAGCAAGGGCGCATGGCTACGCGCCCGGCTTCTTCTCCTTCAATGTGCCGGGAGGCAGATGCGAAACCTGCAAGGGCGAAGGCTATGAGAAAATAGAGATGTATTTCTTCGAAGACATTTTTGTGAGGTGCGAAAACTGCAAGGGCCGCAGATACGGCGAGGATGCCCTGCGCGTCGCATATAAGGGCAGGAATATTTATGACATCCTCTGCATGACAGTTGACGAGGCCTGCGATTTTTTCAGGGACATTCCCGAGATCCGTTCCAGACTGTCGCTTATGCAAAGCGTAGGGCTCGGTTATCTGGTAATGGGCCAGGCGGCAACCACTCTTTCGGGAGGGGAAGCCCAAAGGCTGAAGATCTGCTCCGAGCTTTCGCACTCATCTTCCAGCGGATTGTTGTACCTGCTCGATGAGCCGACAGTCGGCCTGCATCACAATGATGTAGTGTTGCTGATACGCATTATCCGTAAACTGGTAGACTCAGGCAACACTGTGGTTATCATTGAGCATAATCCGGACGTCATCAAAAGCGCTGACTGGATTATCGACCTCGGCCCCGGGGGCGGGGACAAAGGCGGTTATATAGTTTTCCAGGGGACGCCGGAAGAGATCGGCAATGCTCAGTCCTCTGTAACCGGGAAATTTCTGGCGGGAAGTTTATAAAATATGACTCTTAGCCGGATGTTCATGATTCGACAAAATATTATATTTTGATTCAGCAGATGTCAATTTCTTGCCATTAAACATCATTTTATGATGTGGCTTCAGAAAACGAGTTGATCCCATCGTTCGGCTTCCTCATAACAGTCTCCGGGAAACCGTGACGGCGGTGAGAGAAAGAGGAATGTATGAAAGTAAGCGCTGCAGCGATGTGCGCTGTGATGTTCGCTGTCCTTGCCTTTGCTGCGCCTGTGGCTGCCCAAGAGGTAAACGGGGTGGAACACTGGGTGGAAAATTCAGGCGTTAAGATTTATGTCTGGGAAAAATATGCCGACAGCCCGAACGACAAGCCGGTCGTCGTCCTGGCGCACGGTTCGGCTACTGCCGGACGCGAAAGCTTTGATCTGCAGGTTCCCGGGAAACCGTCGTATAGCCTCATGGATTACCTGGCGCATGAGGGATTCGATGTATTTGCCCTCGACGTCCGTGGTTTTGGCCGCTCCACTAAGCCGGACGGGCATATGACAACCCAAGAAGCGAGCCGCGATCTTAATGCTGTTGTGGACTACATTATCAAACTCAGAGGTAGTCAGAAAGTAAACCTCCTAGGATGGTCATGGGGAACACAATATGGCGGCATGTTCGTCATGGGAAATCCCCAGAAAGTTGAAAAGTATGCGAGTTACGCCCAGATGCATATAAACAGCCCGGACATCTCCTTGCGGCGGCCGCGTATTGAGTTCTTCAGGGAAACTCCGTATGTAAGTATTCCTGAGGCCAACTGGAAGCCGCGCTTTTCTTCAATGACACCCGCGTCGGCCAATGATCCTGATGTGGTGAATGCCTTTGCCAGGGCGGCGGTTCAGGTAGAAGTGAAATCGCCTACAGGTCCTCAGCTGGACATGGTGACTATCATGCCAATGATCAATCCCAGACTAATGACTACGCCTACGATGATCATCCACGGCGAGTTTGACGATGTGGCCGATCTTGACGGACTGCTCCCGTTCTTCCGGCAGCTGCCAAATCCCTATAAGCGATACGTTATCATCCCGAATGCAGGACACATGATGCATCTGCAAAAAAGTCATCGCCAGTTTCAGCATGAAGTCGCAAGCTTCTTCAAGACTCCATAGATAGCATAAGAAAAGGGGGGCAGGCCTTTTTTATCGACTGTCCCCTTTTCATTCATCACGTCATCGTTTTCCGGTTCCTATTTTATATCGGGTTCCTGCCTTCTATTCTGATAAATATTTCATCAAAGAATGCCTTGTCCACGCTGAAATCCACCTGGAGCGCATACAGGTTCTGCGGCAGACCCTTGAATTCCCTGATCTTCACCATATCCTTTTCGGTAGTCAGGATAAAATCTGCGGACAACCTTTTTGCGACCCTGACAAGATCGCCGATATCCTGTGGAGAATACTGGTAATGGTCGCGGTATGCCATGAGTTCCAGCAGGTTGCATCCGGCGGCTTCAAGCGTCTTCCGGAAGGACTCCGGATTGGCGATCCCGCAAAACGCAAAAACCTTTTTACCTTCAACACAACTTACCGATGTGTGATCGCCCTGAAAATTCCGCAGGCCGGAAGTCTTGTATTCAGAGAGAAAAAGCGGGGCTCCGGAATTAATTGCCCTCAGTTCGGAAGCTAATGCTTCGTTCCCTGTTTTTGTTATGACCAGGATATCCGCTTTCTTCAATTCTTCAAGCGGCCCCCGCAGGGCGCCCAGCGGAATCAGTCTTTTATTGCCGAAGGCCTTGATGCCGTCCACAAGGACTATGTCGATATCCCTCGCAAGGTCCCAGCGCTGAAACCCGTCATCGAGAATGAAAACCGGGCTCTTGCCGCTCATCTCCATTTTATCGATTGCGAACATTCCGCCGGCATAACGGTCCGCCGACTTGACGATCGCCGCGCCGGCCAATCTGTCGGCCATCAGCGCAGGTTCATCGCCGGCATCCGATATGGAAAGTATTCTGCCGCCGCCTTTGCTTACAAGACATGGTCCCTTCGCTTTTCCTTTGTAACCCCTTGTGATTATTACCGGATAATATCCCCTTCTTGCCGCCTCTTCGGCAACTGCAATAGCAGCCGGGGTCTTGCCCGTGCCGCCCATCGTCAGATTGCCTATACTGATTACGGGATGGGGAAGTCGCCTCTGATTCCTGAGCATCCGGCGTTTTTTAAGGGTATATCCGAGGTAATAAAGAAACTCAATCGGAGACATCGGCGGTATCAAGCAGGTATTCTGATATGTTTATGCCGTATTTGAACGGATCGACCGTCTTTTTTACGGTTCTCAGATAGGCCCCGCCCTCACCCTTTTCAGAAAGATCAACCATGATATTTGACACCCTGTTGCCCTGGGAATCAAACAAAAGATTGACTATGGGCCTGTCGGGCAGGTCGGAGTTCCCGAGAAATACAATGCCCATCTCGCGGGTATCCAGTAAAACCATGGAACCTATCGGGTAACGTCCGGTCATCCGGGCAAAAATCTTCATCAGTTCAGGGTCAACATCCCTGCCTGCGCTATCCGCGAGTATCTGCACGGCCTCCTCGGGTGGTTTTGGTATTCTCGCATAGACCCTTGCCGAAGTCATGGCGTCGAAACGGTCGGCAATCGTGATAATATTTGAAAAAAGATCAAGTTTTCCGAAATCATGTACCGGCGGATAACCGGAACCGTCATAATTCAGATGGTGTTCAAATGAGACGATGGCGCTTCTTAAAGATACAGTATCCATCTTTATGGAGCCGAGAATAGCCTTAACGCCTTCCGTCGGATGACTTCTTATCAATCTCCATTCTTCATCAGTGAAAGGCGTCTCCTTGTTAAGAACATTGTCAGGTATATTAAGCTTTCCCACATCATGCAGCATCGCAGAAATACCGAGTTCTGAAAGTCTCTTCCTGCTTAGCCCAAGCCTCAGGCCGATTGCAATAGAGAGGATACTGACATTAACCGAATGATAGTAGGTATACTCATCATAGTCCTTGATAGCCGTCATGTTTATCAGCATCTGTTCTTCACTCAGCATGAGGTCTACAAGAGAATGCATCGCCAAAGTTGTTCTCCGGACATCCACATTCATCCCATGACGGGCCTTTGTTATAAGAGCCCTGAGATTGGACACCGCGTTGAAATAGCTCTTCTTGACCATGCGGCGAACATCCGTAAGGTTATCCTGCCTTGCCTGTTTTAAAACTCCCACCTCAACGGATTCGATAAGGTCGACGCTCCCCCTCAGGGCCATGTAAGGCATATCTTCCGCAAGGCACGTAATAAACGCAACAATCAGGTCGTGGATATCGTTTTTTGTAATATCGTTTTCGAATACAATTTTTCCGAGATCTCTTTTCCTGAATTCATTGACAAGGAAATCAAAATTCATATAGTACTGGGCGTTAAAGCGAACACGCGCCTCATTTAAATAAAAATACTCGCCCAGCAGCTCGATTTCGAGCCTGTCCCCGGCCTGCAGCAGAGGTTTTAGCAGCGCAACAAGGGAGTCGATTGCTTTTACAACAACTTCATTATCCATACTGTAGGTCTGCGCTATCTTGATGGCTATCGCAAGCCTGTTGATGATATCTTTTGCTTCCCCTATCGCCTGTCTGCGCGGTTTGTTCATTTCCTGATCCTCTGAACAGCAGCTGCCGCATGCTCCATTAAAAGTGGATCCGATGACCGCGTCAGGGCTTCGAGAACCGGCAGCGCACTCATGCTGCCGGCCAATCCAAGATAATGAGCGGCGCACGCCCTGGATTCAATCTGCTTTTTGCCGCTGAAGATCCCTTTCCTTTTCAGAGTAGCCAGCATATAGGTCTCGACTGTTTCATTTGCAATACCTGCGAGGGCCTCATGAAATGCCTTTTTTTCCTTGAAATCCCTGTCCTCAAATTCTTTTTCCATAATTTTGTCCAGAAAAACGTTGCGGGCGTAATCGGCCGCGTCAGGATTCTCTTTGGCAAGATTGCCCATGACAGACACCGCAGTAAGCCTGACAAGAGAATCCATATCATCGAAACAATTCGTTATGGCCTTAAATGCCCTGGTATTTTTGAAATCCTGTACCGACTTAAGCGCCTCAAGCCTTACCCTCGGGTGTTCATGCCTGAGCGCTCCCAGGATACTGTCCTGTGCCCTAACATCGCCAATGCCCCGCAATACACAAATCACATTCCGCACAATATACCATAAGGGGTCTGACAGCCTCTCAATAATCGCGTCAATGTTTTCCTTGCCTATATGAATCAGCACATCGTTTACCATGCGTCGGGCATGCATGGTCTGGAGACTCTCCAGCAGTGTTATAAGGGGACTGACGGCATCAGCGCCGAAATAAAAAGCGTATTCTATCAGCTCTTCCTCTGTGATATTCCTTGTGTTGTCGAGCGCAGCTCCGATATGCGCAAGAGCCTTCGAAGAGACGCAGAACAAGAGTATCTTCCGGATATGCGCAACAACAAAAGGATCAATCCCCTCCTGTTTTTCCAGCCCCCTCAGTCTCTTTACTATTGCAAGCATGGGTGTGATAAAGCCGCCACTCATCGAATAACCGATAATATTTTCGATATATCCGCCGATTTTTTCGTAATTATCCTCAGCAGGCTCATTCAATAAAATAAAAATCAGGATATCAGATATCTTTCTGATCTGGACAGCCGGATCCTGTTGCATCTCGGCCAGGATAAATGACCTCTCATCGGCAGACAAGTCTCCTTCCGAAAAAAGCGACGTATCATCTTTCAAAAGTCCATCGTGGTATGCGTTAAAGAGTCTGTCATCATGCCCGCTCTTTTCAGCGGTTTGTTTTTCCTCTCCCTCCGCAGCCGAGTCCCCACCCTTTCCCTCAGTTCCTTCGCCGGCGACTCCTCCGAATACAACACCGCCATTGCCTTCCAGGCTCTCCGCCGCAAAATTAGAATACCCTTCCTGGACTCCCATCTCTTCCCGGCTATCAATCACAAAAAGTTCATCAACAACCAGCTTGATAGTCTCAAGATCCTTCTCCCACAGAACAGTCAGGAAATCGTCGCCGATATCGTCCCTGCTGGAAGCAGTTCCGAGCAGCTTAAGAAACTCTTCAAGCTCGTTCTTGTCCAGACCTTCCTTGAAATTTATCTCTCTGATACCTTCTTTAAAGAAAAAAAGGGCAATATTATCGCCTTTTTCATTGCTTTGATACGCCTCTTCTGAATCTACATACAACCCGTCCGCCTTTATCTTTATCACCATATCTCCAAAGGCGGATAAATAATCCGCTGCAATCCCATAGACTTCATCTATAGCGGTCCGATAAATCATATTATTGGAAGGATAGATTTGCAGCAGTTTCTTTGACTTTTGTATAGCCTTTATAAGGTTTTTCGCGATGGTTGTTCTGTCATTTTCCATTGTCTGTTCCGGAAAGAGCTGTTTTGCCGACCCTTAGTCTTGATAATTTTAACCTTATTGGGTACGGGGATGCAATTTGCCCGAGCCATGCCCAAAATACCAGTTCCTAAATATATCTGCCGATTATTTCAAGCGCCCTCTCTGTGGCCCCCGTATTCCTGTCGTAAAGCAGGCGGGCAGTCCTGCCCATTGAAGCAAGCGTTTCCGGATTCGATAACAGACCTTGCATATTAGGGACAAGACCGGGAATATCTGTTTTAAGGGCCGCGCCTGCAGAATAGAATTCCTCCATGAAAGGAAAATTCTCCATATGCTGGCCGCAAATAATCGCCTTGCCCCAATATGCAGGCTCAAGGGGATTCTGACCGCCGCGACTTATAAAACTTCCACCCATTATAGCTATGTCGGCAGCCCTGTAAACCGATGCCAATTCGCCCATCACATCGAGGATGACGACAAGGCCGGAGACGGCTTCAGCGTTATCTTTGATTTCAGATCTTTTCCGATATCCGAGATTCCTCTTTCTGAGCAGCGATTCCACCTCTGCAAAACGTTCGGGATGTCTCGGAGCCAGTATAAGATTAAGGTCGGGTATGTCCTTTAATAGCGTCTCGAAAGCATCAAGAACTATATCCTCTTCGGAGTGATGAGAGCTGCCTAACACTATGACCGGACCGGCAAGCGTCTTCGTCCATTCCGGAGCGGCTGAGGCAGGCCGCACGTCAAACTTGAGATTCCCGGTCACCTCCACCTTGTCCGGAGGCGCTCCAAGCTGTCTTATCCGCTCGGCATATTGCTCTTCCTGCATGCAGAGAAAATCGAAACATCCAAGGACGACGCTGATCAGGCTCTTAACCCGCAGATACCCCCTGAAGGATTTTTCAGATATGCGCCCATTCATGAGGATTACCGGGATCCCGCGCCTCTTAAGGCCCCTGATGAGATTCGGCCAGATCTCGGTCTCCATGATAATGAACAGATCCGGCTTGATATGCCCTACTGTTCCGGCAATGCACCATGGGATATCGAAAGGGACATAGATGATCCTTGCGAGATCTCCCATTCTTTCCATGGCAACTTTCTGCCCCGTGTCGGTAACAGTGGAAATAACCACATCGGTTTCAGGATGCAATTCGCAGAGTTTTTTCACAAAAGAGACCGCTGAGGCTGCCTCTCCGACCGACACGGCATGGATCCAGACAGAGGTTCTGCCGGTTCCACGCCCGCCGGTTCCCGCCTCAAAAATTCCCAGCCTCTCCCTGAGCCATCGGCCCCGCAGACGCGGCGGACGCTTGTAACATTCAAAAGGCGCAATTAAAAAAAGGGCTATCGAATACAGTATCGTATAAATTGCAAACATCAGCCGTTCTTCGCCCCGGTAAGCTCACCGACAAGGCGCGCAACATTCCGGGAGGCTTCGAGTCCGGCGAAGAGTTTACCTACTCGTTTAAGCTGCATCAGAAAATCGGTCCTGTAAGCTTCGTCGTCACAGATCCTGACGAGCTCCGCCATTATGTTTTCGCTGCTGACATCCTCCTGAAGCAGCTCGACGGCGCGCAGGCCTGAATCTCCGGCTGAGCTCTGTTCAAGCAAAAGATTGACGAGAGAGATATACTTTACATCCACGACATGTTTAGCCAGAAAGAAGGTGAGCGCAGATACCCTGTAAATAACAACCATGGGGGTCATCAGCAGGCCTGCCTGCAAGGCCGAGGTGCCTGAAGCTATCACGGCCAGATCAGCAGCCATCAGCGCCTTTATGGAACCGCCCCTGATTACCGTGCAACCTTCCGGCAGCGGCTGCTTTTGGAAGACAGCCTCGTCGATGTTAGGCGCCACCGGCAGCACATAATGGAAATCCGGATAACGCTCCTTCATGGATGCGATTACCTGCCTGATAACCGGCAGCAGGTTTTCAACCTCATGCGGCCGGCTGCCCGGCATGACCGCCATGACCCTGCCGCCTGTTTCCATGCCCAGTTCAGCCCTGACCCTCGCCCTGAGCGCAGCCGAGCCGAGTTCGTCAACACCCGCGTCATAATGCGCCAGCTCCTGCCTTATCTCATCCATAACCGGATGGCCCACAAACCGGCACGGCACGCCCGCTTTTTTGTAAATATCTTCCTCAAAGGGAAGCGCCACCGCCATCATGTCGACAAGCTTTTTTATGGTCTTTATGCGTCCTTTTCTCCATGCCCATATCTGTGGGCTAACATAATAAAATACCGGGATACCAAGTGCCTGCGCCTTGACGGCAAGTTTGAGATTAAAATCCGGATAATCGATGAGGACAAGCGCCTGCGGTCGTTCATTTGCAAGCTCTGCAACGACTTTTTTGAATGTTTTTTTGAGTTCGGCGTAAACCCTGAGAGCCTCCGTTACCCCGAAGGCGCTTGTGATACCGGCGATAAGTTCAACGCCGGCCGCCTTCATCCTGACCCCGCCGATACCCGTTATCCTTATGCCGGGATATTCGGCCTGAAGCGCTTCTGCAAGGAGAGAACCGTAAAGCTCGCCGGAACTCTCCCCGGCAATGATCATTATCCGTTCAGGCATTGGCGGACGGCCTCAGCCGTGGCGCGTATGTCGTCCTTTTCCAGTTCCGGATACATCGGCAGGGAAATAACCTCGTGCGCTACCTTCTCGGCGACAGGGAAATCCCCCTCTTTATGGCCAAGCCCCTTCAGCGCATCCTGCAGATGCAAAGGTATCGGATAATAAATGACCGAAGATATACCCTTCTCCCTGAGATAAGCCTGTATTGAATCGCGTCTGGGGCTCTGAATGGTGTACTGGTGATAGACATGATACGCCCCCGGTTTTGAAACCGGGCACTTTACTATATCGGACATGAGCTGAGTATACAGCTCCGCGTTTGCATGCCTTTTGGCGTTGTACTCATTCAGTCTCTTCCACTTTACGAGCAGGATCCCGGCCTGTATCTCATCGAGCCTGCTGTTATAACCCACGCAGTCATGGCGGTAGGCGGCTTTAGAGCCGTGGTTCCTCAGTTTTCTGACTTCATCGGCCACCCCGCTGTCTTTAAGAATAATCATGCCGCCGTCACCGTAAGCTCCAAGGTTTTTGCTCGGGTAAAAACTGAAGCAGCCTGCGTCGCCGAAGCTGCCCGTAATCTTCCCGTTAAGCGAAGCCCCGATGGATTGCGCGCAGTCTTCTATAACCTTCAGATTGTGCGCTGCGGCCAGCGCCATAATCCTTTCCATGTCCGCCGGATTGCCGAAGATATGAACAGGCAGGATGGCTTTTGTCTTTTCCGTGATCAGTTTTTCTATTTTAGAGGGATCTATATTGTATGTGTCCGGGTCTATATCGCAAAGGACCGGCGTGGCCCCGACATACATAATCGCCTCGACAGTCGCAAAAAAGGTGAAAGGAGTGGTAATGACTTCATCTCCGGGGCCGAGGCCGAGCGCCCTTACGGAAAGATGCAGCGCATCCGTGCCCGAAGCGACGCCTATGGCTTCTTTCATGCCGTGAAAGGCCTTGAAGTTATCTTCAAGCTCGGCGCCTTTTTTGCCCAGTATATAATACGCGCTGTCAAGGATCTCCGATGTCATCGCGAGGATTTCATCCTTAATTCCTGCATACTGCTTTTTAAGATCAAGCATGGGTTTCATAAAACATCTCCTTATTCGACCGTCAACCGCAAGCTGCCAGCCTTATCTTTACTTTATTTTTTGTCCTTTGCTATGCGCCTGCTGATCTCGATGGCTATCTTCAGCGCGTTGCGTCCTTCATGGGCCGAAACAAGAGGTCTGCGCCCTTTTATGACACAATCAATAAAATCGCTGATCTCCGCCTTCAGCGGCTCATGCTTTTCAACAGGGATCTGCTCGACCGCCATGCCGCCGTCTTTCTTGAAGCAGCGTTTTATCTCAGAATTCTGGTAATCGACTATATAGTATGTGTCGCCCTCGAATATCTTAAGGGTGCGGGACTTGTCCATGGCAATCCGGCTGGCAGTCATCAGGGCATTGACTCCGCTGGTAAACTCGAACCAGACCCTCGCAATATCTATCTTGTCGGTCAGCACACTTTCCGCAGCCACCTTTATGTCCTTCAACATGGGGATCTCCCCGCCGCGCGACAGAAAGGCGAGGACTATCTCGATGTCATGGATCATGAGGTCCACATTGATATCCACATCCGTGCCGCGGCCAAAAAACGGGGAAAGCCTCTCGGCCTCGAAGAATACGGGTTTTTTTATAAGCGGGAAAACGGCCTGCACCGCCGGGTTAAAACGCTCGATATGGCCGATCTGGACGATCACGTCATGGTTCTGGGACTCTTCAATTATGTCGTCTGCCTCTTTGACAGTAGCTGCTATCGGCTTTTCGATCAACAAATGTTTGCCTGCCCTTATACAGTCGAGCGCTATGCTATGATGAAACGTAGTCGGGGCGGCGACGCTGAAGACATCGGCCATTGCGAGCGCATCCTTATGGCTGGCAAATACGGTTCCGCCGAATTTGGCCGCAATCTCTTCCGCCCGTTTCCTGTCGGAGTCGACCACAGCGGTAAGTGTTACACCCTCAAGACCGGAAAGTATCCTGGCGTGGTGCTGACCAAGATGTCCGACCCCTATGACACCTGCTTTTATCATACTATTCACCTGTCTTTATAAGACTTGCAGTACCAGTTATTTTTATAAGGCCTGCTGCCTGAGCAGCGTCAACCGTCCCGGGCGACAAACTTTAGAAACAACCTGACAGACTACTTACGTTAAGATCGGTAATTAAATCTTCCCCCTGAGCTTCTGGGCCTCTTTGGCGGCCTTGCTCGATGGATACTTTTTAATCAGCTTATCGAGCGCCGTCCGTGCCTTGTCTTTCTGCTTCAACTCAATATATGACTTACCGAGAAGCAGAAACGCATTCTCTATATCCTTGTAATCGGGGTATTTGGACACAAGACCTTCCAGCCTGTTAGCCGCGGCCGCATACGAATCCTTCTTGTAATAAAAAGCGGCAATTACATAATCGCCTTCTGCAAGTATATTTCTGCATTTTTCGATCCTGAGTTCAACGACATCCCTGTAAGGATTTCTGGGATATAAGGTCTTCAGCCGGTTGAATTCCACCAGCGCGGTCCTGGCTGCGCCAGTGCCCCTTTCAGCAGACTCTATCTGAGAAAAATAGGTCATGCCTATCTGATACTGAGCATAAGAGGCATACTGATTGGTCGGGTAGAGATCTATAAACTTGCGATACTCGAGAACAGCCAGGTCAGGCTCCTTCTCCCTGGCATATGAATCCGCAATCTTCAGATGGGCGAGCGCGCCGTATTTCTTCTGAGTGTCCCGGTTTTTTACCTCCAGAAGCACCTTTCTTGCCTCAGCATATTCCTTTTTATTGACAAGCTCGTCGGATCGCTGCAGATATTTTTCGGGGTCGTAAGACATTTCGGGCCTGGCGGACTTGCTGCACCCGGCAACATAAAGAAACGCTATAACACAGGACAATATAATAACTGACTTCAGTATTGTTCTCATCGAATATTAAAACTTACAGGGACTTTAATAGTCAAGACTGGACTTACTGCGGGAATAGACCTGAAAAGTCTCATCCGGGGCCGTCGCCGCCCCGGAGTTTCTTCCCCGATAATCAGGTTATTATCTTCAGAAATCCCAAAAGCTCCAGGGAGCTATTTCTTTTCAGCAATTGACCTCTGGAAGCACCAGCTATTTATGGGGCGGATATGAGAAAATCAGGCATGATCTCAGGATTTTCTGATTTGCGTCTAATTTCCTCTTGTTATCGCTAATTTTCAACATCTAACCAGTCGCAGGTAGCATTTGTCGGATATTTGGGATTGTCAAACATTATTCCGGCCTCCCCCCACATATCTATGCCTCGAAACGGATAGAATAACGGGGAATGCCTTAAATTACACGGAGCTGCCTTGCCCGAGATCGCACATTCCTCCTGACTTTCCACCCGTTCCTCCTGATTCTTTATTGCATTCATAATCCATGAATTCTTCTGGTAATATACTTCATAAAAATCTTCGGGCGTCGTCTTTTCAATAGTCAAATAATAGGTATATGTAAACTTTTCATCGCTTAATACAAAATGGCGATCAAGGTTGCCTGTCTCAAGCTTGTCGGTTTTGAATGTATAATTCGTTGGAGAAGCCACCAACAGAGAGCCTTGCGGGAATATTCCATAATATAGATCTTTGATATTGTGCTTATAGATGTCCCAGGCCGGTATTCCGGTATTCTTTGGATCAACTTGCTTTATGGCTTCAGCAGTTCCGGCTGTATACCACTTATTGAAAAGACAAATCCTGTCCATATTATTATAGAAGTCCACAGGCGTCGGCTCGCTGATATCTTTAAATCCCACGGCAACCGCTCCATTTTCAGACCCGAGCTTGCCTTTATAGACAACCTGAATATAAACATCCGTGGCGTACAATGGAATTGGCGTCTGCTCAAGGTTGAATGTAAGAAGAATAGGCGCGTTTCTTGGAATAGCAATGGCTCCGCTCGCTTCGGGGGCTACTATGTAATAAAACTGGGGAGATACAGCAGGCTGGTTTGAATGAAACGGATCTCCCTGGGCTATTCTGTGCTTGACCACTAGCTGTATGCTGCCTTCTGTCATCTCTTCGTCATTTGGGGTAATGTTCTTTGCAAGGACTTGCAACTTCTTGAACCCGCCGCTTGCCAATTCAGGATTGTCTATTTTGGCGTACACACCCGACACCGGCAATATCAGCTCTATCTGCCCACGAAAAAAGTAGTCAAGAAGCCCTGCCGAATATCCGACAGCAAGGGGTAGCAGCTTTTCAGCGTAGGATTTATGCACATTATCATCAAGATGATATCTACCGTCATCATACGATTCATTTAAATCTTCGAGATACACCTTGAAATACTTAAATGCCGCTATTGTATCAGGAAGGTACATATTGTTCTTGCTCGACAAATACCATACATTCTCGGTCGTTCCATCTCGCGCGGTTACGCTGTAAAGTTTAGCTTCTGTATTTCCGATTGCCGGGTGCGAATAATCCTTAAATATGGTGTCTTTGCTCATAAAGTTGGCGTTGGTTATTTCCGCAAGCCCGGCATAATCGCCACCATGTGGAATGCCGCCGGTATATTCCAAATCCCAAAATTGCTTCGGAGCCATGTCGCTCACTTGCGCATTCCAGTGCGAGAATGTGATTTGCGTATAAGGCAGTTTATCAACATTTGCATTTGTATATATTTCGTAGGGTTCGGGGTCCGCAATTGGAAGATGCAAATCATTTCTTGTATGCGCCGGCACCGCCATATCCTGAACCAGATGCATAGCGTTGCCCAATGCATGAAAGGCAACACCAAGATATTTCTCCCTGAGTGACACATCGGTCTGAGTGAGGCCGTCAAAGAAACGTTTGCGCGCCCAAACCCATGGCCCATAATTCTGTAAATCGTTGGCTCTGTCATAGGCAGATTGACCGACTTCAACGCCTGCTATAGAATATCCCTTATTAGACATAGGATCGTAGAAATGGCTGGTCAGGACATCTACTGAACGATCTTCCATCCAACTGCCTGTTTTAATCCAGTCCTGGATTTTATTGCCGTTAACAAATTCATCTACCCCTTTTAACAACCCGCTGCGCTGAATGTAACTATTTAATTTTGACTTATTTTGTTCAATTACTTCAGTAGTGATTTGTATATGCACGGAATCTGAATATGCATGAATCGGGTCTGTCCTGAAAATCAGTATAAACATAAAAAGAGCGCATATAGACGCAATTCTCATCATTTATGACCTCCCTTTTTATGAGGTTCGTCAAAGCCGAGCTCTTTATTCTCCTTCTGCACAAGCTCTAAGAGCATTGGAAGCCTTCTGTATGCGTCAAAATAATTCATAATTCCTTCAGCCTTATGCATGGCATTGATTCTTTCTTCCCGTGACGTTGCTCTTCCGAGTTCAATAAAGTAGTACTGACTTTCATCCCGAAATTCATCTCCTGTGAATTTAGGCATCCTTGACAATCTCTTCTCCATATTTGAGCCATAAGGCGGATAGGCAAGACAGCCTGGTTTAAATACCACTACATTGCTACTTTTATTCAGTTGTGCAAGCGGCCTGAAACTTATGCACCACGCCTTTGGCAATACGAACTCTCCATTCTTATCAGTGGCTGTCTCAACTGCGTCACAAAATAGGGACCAAGGTATGGCTTCAAGAGCCCAGTTTCCGGCTACAATGGCCCCCTCGATGGGAGCCCCTGTTTCAAGCTCAACAATCTTTCCCTTGTACGGTCCGTCCCAGTAATATAGCCAGCCATGAAATGGCTGATCATCTTTAAGAGCGGCATTGCCCACAAGAAGACCCGATATAAAATAGATTCCAAATACCAGCCATATCAATATTCTCAACGTCTTTGGCAATCGTTTCCATGCAATTTTTTTCATGTTCCATCTCCCCTCAAGATTTATTAAGAGAGCGGCCTGCGTTACTTGTTAGTATTGCTATGCCTGCCGGGACGTGTTCCCCAGCTAAAAAGATCTTATTTTCCATATGCCATCCTCATCCACAATGAAATAGACATAATATGTAATCATCGCGCTGCCTTCCTGACGCCTTATTCTATACTGCGCGGTAGCATCCGTTATATATATAAGGTTTATTGTCTGCATATCCTGAACGATCTGCGGAAGTCTCGACGTAAGCACATCAAATATTTTCTTATATTCAACTTTTGTGCTATTGGCAAAGTAATTTGATGCTGTCTCTGTGTCCCCTGCCACCAACGCCGTTTTCATGCCCTCCCATTTGGCCTTCAGCAATGTGTCAAGCTGCTCTTTGTTCAACACTTGCACAACAATAGTAGCCTCATAAGTATTTCCATCAGGACCTGTGGACTGAATCGCGAAAGTATAAAGCCCTTCGGCAGTCATACGCAGTTTGTATTCATCAACCGCGCTGCTGAGCACTTCAGGCAACGCAGGCCCGCTATATGAAAGGGTGGACTCCTGAATGGTAAATGTTCCACTTAACCTTAGAGTTACCTCAAGCGGCGCAACGCCGGATTCGGGTGTGGCCGTAAACCTCAGATAATGCGCGGGGGTTACTGCCTGCACATCGACAGTTGCCTTAGCTGCAACTCCCTGCGTGTCAACAGCCTTTACTGTTATGGTGTTTGCGCCTTCAGCCAGCGAAACGTTATTGACTATGAACTGGTTGTTCATAACGATTGCGGGAATGCCGTTTACTGTAACTCCCGTCTCCGTGCCTGTCGGGTTAAGCAGAGTCCCGGACACGAGTGTTGATTTGTTGTTGATTACAGCTCCTACAAGCGGAGTATCGATAGTCAATGTAATTGGGGATGTGAAGCCGGCTGTCAGCGTTGTATTTGTTGTCACCGTAATAGTGCAGACACCTTTGCCCGTGCACCCTCCCCCGGACCAGCCCTCAAATGTAATTCCTGTATCCGCAGTCGCAGTCAATGTCACTGTTGTTCCGAGCTTGAAAGCCGCTGTGCAGGTCGCGCCGCAATTGATCTTGTTGTCAGAGCTTGTTATTACACCATTGCCTGACCCGGTCTTGATAATATTCAGGCTGCCCTGCGAGGCTCCGGTCTGGGTGATAGTGAATACCTGCCCGGCAATAGTAACAGAACCCGTGCGTTGATCGGGCGCTGTGTTTTCGGCAACAGTGTAGCTTACAGTCCCGTTTCCAGTTCCGCTGTTGCCAGATGTAATGGTTATCCATGACACGTTGCTGCCCGCTGTCCATCCGCAGGCTCCCGCTGTTGTCACAGAAACTGAGCCGCTGCCTCCGCTATATGTGAATTGATTCGCAGCCGGGGCTATATTGAATGTGCAGGGAACAA
>JGI20214J51088_10000377_pt1 | contig 31473 bp, 35 predicted proteins | sample WetSurMetagenome_FD_51088 | JGI IMG/M metagenome (IMG submission 51088) | reverse complement strand
GGCCGACCTCGCTCAGAGCGGCATAGATCATCTCCATTCGCTCCCCGCCGGTGAATGGGTTCTCGGGAGTGTGGCTCTCCTGGGCGCTTCCTATCACTATCACAATCTCATCTACCTCCTGGGAGATCTTCTTCAGGACCGCCTGATGCCCGAAGTGATAGGGCTGGAAACGCCCAATGTAAAGCCCGCGCATGACCTTTTTAGCTCTTGCTTGCCTGCAATCGATCGCTTATTTGCCTATAACCTGCTTTCCGATGAGCTTGATAGCGCTCTCCTTGTTGGGGCCGATGGGCGAGCCCACCACGATCTGCGTGACCCCGGTCTTGAGCAGCTCATCCACCCTTGCCTTGCAGTCTACAGGCGCACCGGAGACGGAGAAGGCTTCGGTCATTTTGGCAGTGACTGCTCCCATAGCGGTCTTGAAGTCATATTTTGCAATGGCCTCGGAGATGGTCTTTGCCTCATCCATGCCTATTCCGTGCCGCTGCAGGACGTTCTCGGGAGATCCGGCCACGATGAAGGCCACCACGATCTTGGAGGCATTGATCGCCTTGGCCGGGTCCTTGTCGGCGCTGAAGCTGGCATAGGCGCAGATCTGCACATCCTCCGGCTTTCTGCCTGCTTTTTCTGCCCCCTGCCTGATCATGGGCACAGCGAATTTGAAGTCATCCGGATGGGAGGCGTTGATGAGCACTCCGTCAGCAATGGCTCCGGCAAGCTCCAGCATCTTCGGCCCCTGAGCGCCGATGTAGATGGGGATCTTGCTTGTGGCGAACGCCATCTGCGCCCCTTTGAAGCCGGCAACGTTCACCTGCTCGCGAGCCAGGAAAGAGCGGATGGCCTGAACCGACTCTTTGACGCGAGAGAGAGGCTTGTCCCAGTCGATTCCCATCTTCTCGAAGGTGGCTTTGTCTCCCGGCCCTATTCCCAGAATGGCGCGCCCTCCGGACAGCTCGTTGATGGAGGCGATGGATGAGGCGATGATGGCCGCATTCCTTGTGTAGGGATTGGTGACTCCCGTTCCCAGTGAAATCCGATTGGTCATCATGGACAGCACTGCAAGAGTGGTCCAAACGTCCCGGTTATTGTAGTGATCTGTGATCCAGATATTCTTGAATCCGGCATCCTCTGCCAGCTTTGCCATGTAGCCGATCTTATAAGCCGATTCATCGGGAACAAACTCAATTCCAAACAACCTAAATCTCCTCCAGCTCAATGCGGTCTCCGGCCTTGAGGCGAAACGCCTCGGCGGCATTTCCCTGATTGACCGCAATTTCTGCAAAGCCATGGCTTCCCAGGGTTATAAGCGGTTCGATCCTGCGCGCCTGGCCATAGGTCCTGACGGCCTTCAATTTGATCCCCTTCAGGCTCACAGAAAATGCAGGCAAGTCCCGCATATTCAGGATGAGGTTGCCGAAGCGGTCCACATAGATTATCGTGGCCTCAAAACCCTGATCCGTCTTCCTGGCCGCCCCGAAGTTCAGGTCCTTTGGCCGGACCCTCGGGCCCATCGACGCCGGGCTCTTTCCCGAGGCCAGCAGGGCGGCTACCGGAGCGAAGATGTCCCGGCCGTGAAATGTGTTTGATGCCGGGCCATGGCCTGTGCTCAGGCTCTCTTGGGAGACGGCGATCTTGTAGGCCTGAGGAGCTTGAGGCGGACTGCTGCAAAAGCCCAGGCTGCGGGCAGCCGGCAGGAGCAGGCCGTTGTCCGGCCCCACGAAGATCTGCCCGCCGCCCTGCACCACCAGGCCCATCCGGTCCGTTCCCACGCCGGGATCGACTACCGCAATATGGATTGTCCCGGCGGGAAAGTACCGGGCGGTGGAGAGCAGGGCAAAGGCACCGGCACGAACATCCTGGGGCGGGATGTCATGGGCGATGTCCACAAAGGTGATCTCAGCAGCCCTGTCCCCAAGTCGGGAGAGGATCACTCCCTTCATCTGAGCAGGATAAAAAGAGCCAAAGTCAGTGAGAAGGGTTATGATTTTAGTCATCAATTCAACCATCATTTGCCCTTCTTCTGCTTCTTGGCTGCCTCTGTGCCATCCTCACCGGCCTTCTGCCCGATCCCGGAATCCTCTCCGGCACTCTCTCCCGGCTTCTTGTCCGGTGCTTCCTCTTTATCCGGCCAGCGTTTCCGAAAATCCTTAAGGTCAGCCTGGTGCTCATCTCTGATATCCAGCGCTTCAACATGCCGGCAGAGGTCGAATATATTTCTTTTAATCAGATTGCTCCCGGATTCGCCTGTAACTCCCAGAAGGATCATTCGTTCGTATGTCTTGGCCAGATTGAGATAAGCGCCTGCATCCGGATACAGGTCAATGGATGCATTCAGATAATCAACCGCCTCTTTCAGATTTCCTGCCTTGTAGCAGATCGTTCCCGCGCACTCCGCCAGATGTGCTTTGCTCTTTCTCTTTCTCAACCCGTCCATCGGATTGAAAATAATCCTTATCTTGAAATAATCCATTCCGTTGATGGCAAGGCCTTCTGAGAGTCTATTCCTCGCTTTCGCATCAGTTCCAGATTTGTCAGATGAATTCGTCTGGTTGATTACACAGGGAGCAGATCCCAGCGGCAAATGGTGAAGCCTCTTGCTATGTGTTTCTGAGACTTCATCCCAGATGAGCCTCTCATTAGGCAGCACTCCACCTCTCGACCTCTCATCTTCGTATCCTGAAACTTCCCTTAAATTATCTACAAAGAATTGAGATTCATATGCTAGCCTCCATGAGTCATATAGATTGGCATCCCTTTCTGCATAGGAATAAGCCAGATAGATGTAGGCTCTGGCCACGATCTCGTTGATATGCCGTTCCTCATCGTATTCCTGGCCATAGAATTCGATGTTTGCCGCTTTTTTCTCATTATCATCAATTTTGCGCACAGCATTTCGAATTAATTTATAAATACAGCTTTCGCATTCTTCATGAGAATTGCATTTTAAAAAGGCGTATCCAAGATAGAGAGCCGGCAATAGGTCCGTTTCATCTTTTTTAGTCAGGATTCTCAAGTGAGGAATGGCCTCTTCGTACTTGCCCATCTCCAGCAAAGTTCTACCTATCCAATAGCGGATTTTACCCCTGTAGCTTACCTCTGACCTATCTGCAATATCGAGGGCTTCTTCGAGCTTTTCCCTGGCATTCCTTAAAATCCAGGTCCGCTCTTCGCCCTTTCTCTTGCAGTCTTTCCCGGCAGAGAAATATGCCTTGCCAGTACAAAGGAGGATTTCCGAATCATCGGGTTTGTAAGACAGGGCCACGTTAAGCTCCGACAGGCCGTATTTATACTCCTCCAGCCTGCAGAATATCTTCCCCAGAACCAACCGTTCCTCATAGTCAAGAGGATTCAAGTTCTTTGCTATCTGTGCTTCTTTAAGGGCATTGGGCAATTTGCCGCGGGCAAGGTATGTCTGAGCCAGGAGCAAATTAATCTTATTGCGCTTGATCTCATCCGGGTCCAGATCCTTGAGGGCATCTCTGGCCGTTTCGAATAGCTTTTCTGCCCATTTGATGGACTTTGAAATGCCATTTTTCCGAATCTTTTTAATCTCTTCAAGGCTGAGCAAAGTCCTGCCGGATTCAACCATCCAATGTGCACACTCTAACTTATAAAAATTGCATGGAAAATTGTCTTTGGAATCGTTTTCAAACATCTGAAGAATTCTTAAAACACAAAGAAAACATTCTTTTGACCTCTCCAAGTGATGTTTAATTGAGATCATTTCTTCATTTGATTTATCATTCTTTTTCTTTATTTTCAAATCACCAATCTTGATTGATGCAAATTTTAAAGAGCAAATTCCCAATGCCAGAAGGCCATCCATTATCCTAAAGTTCTTAAGGTTCTCTGAGTCATCGATAGGCAGCTGAACAAATTGCGTATTCTGTTCGCCGTGATCAATCCAGCTCGACAGTTCATTCAAAACATCCTCATAGGAAGATTTGTTTATCGGTTTATCTGCACATTCTCTTTCTAAATAGGCCAGTATCAAGCAGGGCTCATGATGCCCTCTAAACCAGCACCCATTTTTATCCCATTGAAGCTCAGAGATTTCCTTTCGACTTCTGTTGCTCAAGACATTTAAATCTGCTATTGTCTTTTCCATTTTATAGATATATTCCACGGATAAACTATCCTTATTGCCCAAATTCTTCTCTTCCTTGATTGCTCTGACCAGAAAATGATAGACGCCCTGATAAGCCTCATCCTCACAGCTTCCAGATTTTTCGCACTCCTTCAGCCAGCAGACCGGTTTCTTTTGCAGATCCATTCCTATCGAAGCAACGTTAGCCTTAACCCGGCTGCATTCAGGATTTATGAGCTGAATCTGCCCGAAAACCCTCTTCATAAGATTGAAGTACTTCTCATTCTCTCCTGACCTGGCCAGATCATAGAAGAGCCGGACATCTTTTGGATCAGTGTAAATGGCCTGCAGGAGAACCTCTTTTAATTTGCGCCGCCTGTCATCGCATTCGCTTTTGGCTTCAATCAACTTCAGGTAAACACTGGCGAGATCAAGAGTGCACTCTGAGACGATGCTTGTTTCATCTTCTGCAGTTTCATTCAGAATAGACTCCTTTATCAACGCCCTCCAGGATTGGCTGACTGCTTCTTCCAGATATGTCTCAGCTTTAGCAAGCTCTTCAGTATGGCTTTCATCATTTGTTGAAATGCCCGCCAGTCGAGCCTGGGCGTTTCCCATCAGATCATATGCTCTGGCTTTAACGGAAAAATCCTTTTCCAGTATCCCTTCCTCATGAGACTTGATATCCAGCACTCTATTACATAGCAGGATGACCTTTTCATAATCATTCTTTATCCGGTTCTTCTCGGCTATCCATTTTTCCTCTGCCGGCTTGTTGCCTATGCCGAGAATTTCATGCAGTTGCTCCATCTCTTTTGCCCGCCGGAAGATGACAATACCCAGTGCGTAGTAGGCTTCCCATGAATTTGGATTCACTTCGATGGCCCTCTGGAAGCATTCCTGGGCTGAGTCTGGCTGATTCAGTTCCGCATAAACCACACCCAGGTTGTAATGAGCCAGGGTGAAACTGTTTTCCTCCTCTAACGCATCAATGAACCTTTTCTCTGCGCGATTTAAAAAGAATTTATGCTTTTTATTGGTTAGAAGGCTATCCCGGTAGGCCCTTAAGCCTTCATTGAAGTTCCATAAGGCCCTCCAGGATACGCTTTGTACCCTGCCCTTCGATTGCATGCCTGCATAGCTGGCATGGATCCTGTGAGCCATTTCCATAACCATGTCTTCGACGCTTCGCTCCCTTCCCCTGAACTCACCTTCCAGCGGTTCGCGGCATTCCACTACCCACCTCTTCGAGCCCATCTTGCCGCTCATGTTCGCTACCAGGAGATATTTTGCTTTTGACTTTTCCCGTTCATCGATCCTTTCCCGAACCCCATCATCTTCGCCACTGCCTTCTTCCCGGCTATAAAGCCCGATTGTGATCTTTGGCCCCATCAGAATGTGCGAGATCATTGCGGATACTGAACTCACGGGTATGCCGAAAGGACCGAGCTTGATTTCAGATGCGCTGCTGAGAGAGATATCCTCCAGGCGCTCTACTTTTATGGCCGCACTAATAGGCTCGCCTGCTCCGCACGCAGACTGAATGGACCTTTTTTCATCAACAGTCTGGTAGATTTCCTTAATTCTGTCCAGCTTTGTGGCAAGAAGGTCGGCCAGATTCAACCTGGTAGGTTCCGGCTTATGCGAATCGTTGTTTTCATCTTTCTTCGACTGCGTCTCAATGCTATCTGAAGCATTTACTATCACGAGCTTATCGGAACTGGACCACAGGTATCCAAGGGCCTCCAGGATAAACCATACCGCCAGCACCTCTGCACTGTGATGCCAGAGAAGGGAAAAGATGCTCGATGCTATATCCAGAGCAAAGTGATGTCCGGAAAAATCAATAGGAAGCGAGATATTCTGATATGCCCCGGAAAAACCGTTGAATATGGATCCATTCGAAGGATTGGCTGGCAGGATGATGTTCTCAGAAAATGAAATATTGGAGAAGCTTTTTGATTCTGTCGCCGTCCAGAGGATGCGAGAGAGACTCTGCACCAGCCAGGTTGCGAAAAGGATATCGATAAACTTGACGGCCAGAGCATGCCAGCCTTTCTCTAGCCAGAGAATCAGATCTCCAAGAATGTCGAATCTGCGGAAAAAGACGATCCGCATGGCAGTCCAATGGATGCTATATTTCAGCAAGCAATATTCGCTTATGATATAAATGATGAGGAGAAGAACGCTTAATATCGCCATAGCCCAGGGAGGGATCTCATTGTTTGATGGCTGCCACCATCCAGCAGGAATGAAGGAAGGCAATGATGCAAGAAAGCCCATTTTTGTGTTTCCTGAGAATTGATCAACAAAAAAGCCGACCACTGGAAAATAAAAAATAATCAAAGAAAGCCAATAGCAAATCAATGTCAAAGAGACAAACTTATTCGGATAAACAGTCCACGCCAAAGCTACCAGTGAATAGGAATAAATGGCGATTGCAAGCAGGACAAAAGATGCAAGAATGATCACAAAAGTATGCGAGATCTCATTAGGCAACCACCCGTTCATCCAAGTGTGAATACGATCATAGATCCGGGTCAAAATGCTTACTATAATGCTGCAGGCCAGCAATTCGATGGCAACTATAAAGAACATGGTGGATATTGTCGGCCTTTCTTTGCTCATTTCCATCCTCCAAGAGCGGTAACTGCCTCGTGACGCTCCCGGCAGGGAGCATGGATACAAAAAATGTTGCACTCAATCTATAACTATTTTTTGCATTAAGCCAAATCAGTTCAGGCAAACTACATCATCTGCCCGATCAACTCTGATCTCTTCATCTCCCTGAAATATGGAGACTTTTCCTGTGATCTTCACCAGGTCACCAGGATGCACTATATTCGAAATTCTATCCGTTCCAGCAGCTGCGGGAATGAATATGGGCAGCGGCGTAGAGTCCAGCTTGAGGAGCAGGTTGCCTCCACTTCTGGTGGGTTTGATCTCTAAAACAAGTCCTTCTACGGTGAGGGCGGCATCGCTGGCATCCCTGGCCACCTTCTGGGATGCAGATGAATATGTGCCATATGGCTCGCTCTCGTCAGGTCCGAAGGCCCAGAAAGCCACCGCCAGAGAGCCCAGGGCCATGAGGAGCAGCACCACTACGATCTTCTCCTCCTTTTGTATCCTCATGGGTCCGCTCCAGCGACAAAGCCAAGGCTACAGCTATATTCAAGCCATGCGTGATTATGCAAAAAGTGATTTAGAATTTATTTCTTGGCTTCCGGTTTTGCCCCATAATACTGCTGCCAGCCCTTCTCCAGGTTCTCCAGGCAGATGTCGCATACGCCTTTGTAAGCGCCCTCCGGATAAGTGAGATTGTGGACGGGGGCCTTTATGGGAAAGAGCAGCGGTCGTGCACGGGTACATAATTCACAATCAGCCATTTGAATTCATCTCCTACTGGATGAAGGATGGAAGTTCTCATGTTTAAGTTTTCCGTTGGCTAAATGGACAGTTGCGTTTGGCTTCGGCGCTATCCTGATAAAAAAGGGCACTTCCACCAGCGTCTTGGCATAGGTTTGATAAAATGTTGGTGGAATAATAGTATAATAAGGAATTAAATCCGGCAAAGGATTCCGCTTTGCATTCGCAGTTATAACGAGATTACCCCTGTATTCGCCAGGAGAGCAATTTCTTTGAACGCTCAGATTGATAAACCCGATTTCTCCTGATTTTAAATAGTCCCGAGGCCATCTATTAGGCCATCTATTATTGGACCAAGTAGCATTAATGGATGAGTCATTGGATGAGTTCTGATTTAATACATTAACGGAAAAGAGATCGCATCCGATATTTTTAATTGCTATAGGCACATAATGCATCTCCCCATAAGTCCAATTTTCCTGTACCTGAAGAGGCTCTGTAACGATATTTAACGGAGGATTCTGCATCAATATTAACAGAATAAAAAAAGCTAGCACAATCAATCTTATCAATAATAATATAACATTTTTTGATATTAATAAATATAAAGAGTCTAACTTGCAAAAATCGCCACGATCCCAGTCGCAGTGACTAATTGTCAGATCCAAAAATTTATTTTTTGTATCAATAGGAATAAGAGTCCTATTAATCTTCGTGTGCATCCAGAGCACATAGCTCTCCGACTCACCAATGGATAATGCTCCAGTCCTATTTTTCCATAATGACCTCTCAGAGGATCCACAATTATCAGATATATGGGATGCGAGTTTGTCGGCAAGAAAACCTGCATGATGGCATTTTAAGCCCTTTAATATTCTTCTGAAATCGTCTCGATATCTTGATACATCTTTAAGTGCAGGCTCACTATTTTTATGGTTTGGCTTTGGCCGGATCAATACCGAGCCTTCCGGCAGTTTGATTTTTATTTCCTCGTCATATATGCATGAGTAACCGTTATTAGTAGCTATTATATAATAAAATATATCTCCTGGAAGCAAAAACGCAAACTTCCAAAAATAAATATCGCTATTGCATAATAACCAATGAAAGAATGAAATTATTATCGCAATAATTATCGAAGCTGGAATAACAATCGAAAATAAAAAATCAGAAATTGTAAGGCCAATAGCCTTCATCAATAATGCACATAGGATTGCAGTGAGAACTAGTGTAAATATAAAATCATAAAATATTCGTTTAAGATTTATATGCGATTCTGGCATGATATTCTCCTATTGTTGTCCTTATTTATAAAACCCAAAACTAAATAATACAGTGATTTATTATAATTCATATAAGCTTGATAGCTGCTGACGAGGCTTATGCAGGAAATGGACAAAATAAAAAATGAAATGCATATACATAAACTCCATGAAATCTGAAATGTCTTAAGCAAATAATAAGGTACAACCATTGAGAAGGGAACCAACGCAATAAATGTGTTTGCATAAAACTCAGAGTAACAATATTTCCCCTTTCGTAGATGCGTAATATAATTTAATGCATCTGCACCAATAGTATTAACAAAGTTGTAATATATAATATTTTCTGAATCACAATGATTAAATTTGTTAGGATCTATCTTGGTCAATCTATTAAATTTTGTTATCCATAATTGGACCTCATCAAATTGATCAAATATCAAGCCTTCCAGAATACAATGATGAATGTTGTCGAGGATTACACCCATGATCGTGCCGACGAGCAGAACAAAGCCGATAAATGCAATCATATTATTATAATTGGAAAGAACAAGCTCCGTAAGTCTAGATGGGCTCCAAACGTCTATGAGCATGAAAAAAGTAACTGCTGTGAAAAATCCGGGAAATGTATGTGATAAAAGATGCTCATACTCAAATTGACCTGGAATCTCTCCTGTCAATAATATCCCATCCAGATATGCTTAATTATTTGTAATTATATTGTTTAACCACTACTATAATAACTTATTCCAAAGAATTCAATTTTAATATCTGTAAAAACGATTTTGTTAAGTATTTGCCCTGTAGTCCTCCATCTCCATCACAATGCCGGCCAGTTCCTCCACCAGCGCCCGATCAACCTCTGCGAGCCTGACATTTCGCACGACATTGGTCACCTCAATATCGGCCATGACGATCTTGGGAAGGCTGCTGTGCTTGAATCCCTCCACGACAACATAATCCATCCCGTCCCTTTCCAGCTCAGACAGGGCGGAATCGAGGTCCCCCCGCTCGCGGGTCACCTTGAGGCGCGCCTCACCGAGGCCGATGACCTCGTCTGCTCCAGCATCATAGTGGCGCCTGGTGTCGCCCTGATCCACATCATGGCCGGCCATGTTCTTGATCGTGCCCACCTTTCCGTGCTTGGCGAGGGAAGCGACGAGAGCGCAGGCCAGTGTGGTCTTTCCGGTCTTCTTCGTTCCTACTACGGATATTACCTTCATGCATTGCCTCAGGCAGCAAGAAGTTCGATTAAAAATCTCGCGAACCCATTGAGATCGGAAACGCGAATGTTCTCATTCAAACCGTGGATATTGCTCTCCAGCTGCCGGCCCACCCCAAAGACGCAGGTAGCAATGCCGGTCTTCTCTGTGGCATAGGCCTGATCGAGGCTTCCCTGCGCTCCGGAGAGCCGGGGGAAAAAGCTCATGCTCCTCTTCACGGCTTCCCTAACCTCCCAGACCCAGGGGTGATCCGGGTTGACGCTCATGGGAGGATAGCCAGGAGAAAACTTGATGTCAAAGTCGACGTCGAGGGTCTCCAAAGCCCTCTCTATCTCAGCCATGGCCTCATCCATGCTCTCTTCCGGTATCACCCGCCGGTCCCCGCGCAGGTTGCAGATGTCAGGCACGATGTTCTCCTTGATTCCCCCATTGATCACAGTGATATTGAGGATGGGCATGAGGTTCTTCTTGCCCATTGCCTCCAGGGCAGAGCTTGCCGGCAGGAGAGATCGTCTGGACTGCACAGTCTTCTTGAGATCCATGAGGGCATTCATGACCGGTATGGACTTTTCCACGGCATTAGTTCCCAGGAAACTGGAGCCGCTGTGCACCGATTTTCCATGAACTGCCAGATCCCAGTGAATAATGCCGTTGCTGCCTATCACCACGTCATCGGAAAAGCCGTCCATGCAGAGCATCATGTCCCCTTTAACCAACCCCAGGTCGGTGAGATAGCACAGGCCTGAGTAGCCGCCCACCTCTTCGTCAGTGGTGAGGAGAACGGAGAGATTGTATTTTGGCTTGCCCGTCTTCAGTAGAGCGTCCAGAGCGGCAATCAGGGCGGCAATTGAGCCCTTGCAGTCGGAGACGCCCCGGCCGTAGACTCTGCCGTTCTTTGTTACCGCCTGGAAGGGATCGGTATCCCAATGGCCTTCCGCCGGCACCACATCCAGATGAGCATAGATCACCAGGGTCTTCTCTGCGCCCACAGAGAGGTCGGCTCGCAGGTTGTAGCGATCTCCCACCAGCCGCCGGTCGCGGCATCTGGACTCAAAGACCTCTTCCGGCATGACCATCTTTTGCGTGCTAAATCCCATCTCCTGAAATATGGGGACGAGCCAGTCCACAATCTCCTCATAGTTGCTGCCCGGAGGAGCTACGGTCTTGAAACTGATGATTCTCTTTAGCAGATCCATGAGATAATTGGCATCGGGAGAGGGGATGGTCTCGGGCATATTGCATTCCTTCATTAATCAGGATTAGCTAATCCATACTGCTGCATATTAAATGCTTTGTGATTTCTTAAGGGAAAATAAGAATTCCGCTTAACAGAAATAACAGAATATCAATTATGAAAGGATTATGGAAATGAATCCCGAACCGCTCATGTATAGAATTCTGCGCTGACAACTGCGCTGACAAGGTGATCCTCCAACAGACTGATTTTTAGCTGGAGGATCACAAGAAAAACCTTTGGGCGGAATTCAGGAAATATCTGATTTGATGAGGCTCTTTCCGGTCATTGCCTTTGGCTGGGCGATGCCCAGAAGCTGCAATGCAGTGGGAGCAATATCCGCCAGGATGCCGTCCTCGCGCAGGCTGCGCTCGCAGCCATCGTTTATCATCAGGGTGAATGGCACAGGATTGGTGGTGTGAGCGGTATGCGGCTGGCCGGTAGTCGGATCGACCATCTTCTCGGCGTTGCCGTGATCGGCGGTGAGCAGCACGCAGCCGCCTTTCTTGAGGATCTCATCGACGACCGCGCCCACGCAGCCGTCCACCACCTCGACCGCCTTGACAGCAGCATCGAATATTCCGGTGTGGCCCACCATATCCGGATTGGCGAAGTTGAGGACAATGAGGTTGTACCTGTCGCTATCTATGCGCCTGATGACTTCATCCCGGACCAGAAGAGCGCTCATCTCCGGCATCAGGTCGTAGGTGGCAACCTTTGGCGAAGCAATGAGGCAGCGGTCCTCTCCGGGGTTCGGCTCCTCCTTTCCGCCGTTAAAGAAGTAAGTGACGTGCGCATATTTCTCAGTCTCGGCTATGCGCAGCTGCTTCAGGCCGGCATTGCTGATCACCTGCCCGAGGGTATCATTCAAATCCTGCGCAGGGAAGGCCACCGGCACCTTCATTGTGGCATCATACTGGGTCATGCTGGTGTAGAATACCCGGATAGGCTTGGTGGCAAATCCCTGAAAATCCTTATCGACAAAGGCTCTGGTGATCTCCCGCGCCCTGTCCGGCCGGAAATTGAAGAATATGATGCTGTCGCCGTCCCTGATCAGGCCATCGGAGTTCACCAGGGTGGGCTGGACGAATTCGTCGTTCTCGCCTCTTGAGTAAGCATCCTGCACTGCGTCCCTGGCAGTGGCGGCCCGCAGGCCCTCTCCGTCTGTGAGGCAGCGATAGGCTTTCTCCACCCGCTCCCAGCGTTTGTCCCTGTCCATGGTGTAGTACCGGCCTGAGACGGTGGCCACCTTTCCTATGCCGATCTGTCGGAACCTGTCCTCCAGCTCCTGAAAATAGCCGAGGGCGCTTCTGGGCGGCACATCTCTGCCATCCAGAACGGCATGCACAAATACATTGTCCAGGCCCGCCTTTTTGGCCATCTCCAGGATGGCGTAGAGGTGGGTGTTGTGGCTGTGAACTCCGCCGTCGGAGAGAAGGCCGATCAGATGCAGCCTCTTGCCTTTTGCCTTTTCCATGGCCTGGCGCAAAGCCTCATTTTCAGCGATTGTTCCCTTCTCAACCGCCAGGCTGATTCGGGTAAAATCCTGGTAGACGATCCGACCGCCGCCGATGTTAAGGTGGCCGACCTCGGAGTTGCCCATCTGGCCGCGCGGCAGGCCTACAGCCAGGCCCGAGGCGGAAAGAGTGGTCGTGGGGTAATTTTTCCAGAATCGATCCAGGTTGGGCTTTTTCGCCTTGGCTATGGCATTGCCCTCAACTATCGGACTTATGCCGAAGCCGTCCATGATTATGATTGCTAGGGGCTTCATCTCAGAAGGCAATCGTCACAGCGAATATATTAGATCTGCTCCCAGAAGATCCGCCCCAAAGACCAGCTCCTAAAAGGCCTGTTCTCAAAGGGACCTATTCCTAAAAACTAGCATGATCCTCTGGCAGAGTTCAGTTGATATCGATTAAAAAACATATGGGACCGAATAGAATAAAATTAGTAAGGAGTAGGCTGAGCCCGCACGTCGTGCGGCTCAGGCTGTCATCTTGCTCTTGGCGATGTACTTGATAAGCTCCGATCCGATTCTGGCCTTCTTCTGAATCTGATCGGCAACCTCATCGGCAGATGCTCCGCCGGCTACCAGGGCGCGAATCTCCTCAAGAGTGCTGTCATCTACAGTGAAGTACTCATCGAGGTCCTTTCTGTGGCCCCAAACATCGCCTTCCAGCATGTCAATGCCCTGCATCTCCAGGAATACCTGAATGGCATTGGACATGGTCTTGCGATAGGATGGTGGAACCTGGATAATTCTGAGCCTGGGGCATCTCTGCATAAGATTGAGGAAATCTACATTGCTGGCCCTAAAAGCCATATGAACTGCTTTCTCATTGGGATTTAAGCTGGAAATCTCATTCCTGCTGCTGATTACTCTGAGTCTCATTTTAACGCTCCAGATCCCACAAGGCATTACTAATATTAATAGACACTTTCGTTGCACACATGAAACTAAAACGATTGCAACAGAACTGGCCGCCATTAAAAAATCTCAAAGAACGGCAAAAACACATCCGGAGCGGCGGATCGCCCTGCGCCCACAGTGAAGCCGGCCTCTCAGCGGGCAAAACCAATTCCCATTTTCCGGTGGCTGCTCCCGCCTGACGGACTCTCTCTCATCATGGCGCAGGGGGTTGATTTCTTGATGGTGTGCGAATAAAAAAATGCTCTTGTGGCCGCATGATGCTGATAGCAATTTAGCGGCCATCCTTTCGCGCGGACAGGCTTCGCTCTGGCAGGTCCAATCTGCCTGAGGCGACCTGCCTGAGGTAATCTGTTGAAGGTAACCTGCCTCAGGTGACCTGTCGAAAGTAACCTGTTCAGGGTGATTTGTCGAAGGCAACCTGCCGAATGCAATTTGCCATGGTCCAACCTCCCGAGATTTGCCTGGCTCAGTCAGATCCAGATAACCAGTCCAGGTAAGGCTGATGCCCGGCTACGATCGGCAGAGCAATGATCTCGGGAGCGGCATAGCTGTGCAGCGCTAGAATTCGATCTCTGAGCGGCTCAAACCGGCTTTTTTTCGCTTTTATTATGAGGAGTGCTTCATCATCCTGGTTGAGCTTGCCTTCCCAGATGTAGCAGGACCGAACCGGCGATATGTTCACGCAGGCTGCCAGGTGCTCTTCCACCAGTGTTTTCGCCAGGGCGTCCGCTTCACTCGGTGGGGCGGTGCAAAAGACCACTACGAAATCATCTTCTTGCGGGCTCATTTCGCTCCACCCAGGCCCACCCAGCGTTCGCCCCTCTCACCCCGCTCCTTCTTCCAGAGGGGCGCCCTTTTTTTCAGCTCCTCGATTATGTATCTGCAACCGGAAAAGGCCTCATCTCTGTGGCCGGCTGAACAGACGATGGCCACGATGCTCTCGCCTACTGCAAGCGTGCCGGTCCGGTGTATGACCTCAACAGCCCTGAGGCCAAATCGGCTCACAGCCTCCTTTTCTATGGCTTCAAGTTCAGACAGCGCAGCATCATGAAATGCCTCCACATCGAGCGCCACTATGCCGTCATCCCTGACTGTGCCCAGAAATGTGACGACTGCTCCCGCATCCCTGCTCCTGGCCCGCTCTATCATCTCCGGAAGGGAGATCTCGCCATCTGTGATCTCAATCAACGGTCTCTAGCCTCCGGCCAGAGGGGGAAAGATGGCCAGCTCATCACCGTCTTGAAGCTGCCTGGACAGCTCCTGAGAGGGATCGATCCTCTTTCTGTTGATCATGAGAAGAACATAATCGCGAAGAGCGCCGGTATCGTCGAAGGCCGCTTCCCGGAAGGCCTGGCTGGAGGCGGCAAGCTCTTTCAGCAGCTCCCCCACAGTCGCGCCCTCTATCGCTTGCAGCTGCCTTTCTTTTCCGAGGATCTCCCGGAAGTTGGCAAAAGCTATGACAACAATTCGCATGTTTTCTGCCACGCCTATTTTTTGTACATCTCTGCAAAGCTCGCCGGAGCTGTTCCGGAATCGGCCTGTGCCTTCGGGCCACCTGATTTCAGGGACTTTTTGATCTTCGCTTTTTCATTCTCCCTCAGGCGGGCGATCTCTTCATCGGAGTCAATTCCCATTACGAATGTTCCGTGGCAGGGCTTGACGTAGGTGAAGAGCATCTCCTTTCCCCGCACACCCATCAACACGGGCGGAACGCCGATGATGTAATAGTCCTTGAATATCTTGTAGCCTGGATCGACTTCGTAAACCTCTTCGGAGTTCTTCTTGATATAATCGCGTGCATCCTTGAAGCTGGTGCGCTCCAGGTACAGCTTGTATTTCATCTGCTCAACACAGCTCATAATGCCACCTTATCGATCTTGTTCTTGAGGGGATTCGGGTTATGGGTGGCTTTGGCCACAATCTTTTCCGCAGGGTAGTCGATGCTCTCCGCCAGAGCCTCGGCGTTCTTGCCGAAGACCACGGCAAAGAGCCTGGCCCTGGAAATGGCAGAGAACGTTGCCCCATAGGTCATGCCTGCATCGCTATGCATGAAGGCAAAACATACATCGTAGTCAACCTTCTTTTCCACTACGCTCGCGATCAGCTCATCCAGATCCACCGTATTTTGCACATAGTAGCTCTCCGGATCGGCGGCCTTGAGCAGCTTGACGGCTGCATCCGTGCCTGCCACGGTCACATCCCAGCCGGATTTCTTTAGCTTATGGGTGAGATAGATCACCATGCTCATCTGCACCGGCACCTCCGGACAGCCCATCACCAACAGCGCCTTTTTGCCTTCGCTCATATCATCCATCTCTTGGCTATGGTCCTGATTAGGATCAATCAAAGGTTCTATTCAATGCAATAGCGATTATTCTTATTAATACTCGCTATCTTATGCTCATTATCAGCATCACAATCGATCCCCTTTGCCTGAGCACTCCGGGCAGGCGGGATTGGGCTCGCAGGCGATCTCTTCCAGGCAGCCGCTCAGGCCGTCCCAGAGCAGGAGGCGGTTTTCGAGGAGCTGGCCAGTGCCCGTGACATACTTGACCGCCTCAGTCACCTGAATGGAGCCGATGATGCCGCATGTTGCCCCAAGGGCAGGGAAGACCGATGGCGGCGGGGCTCTGGGAAAGATGCAGGAAAGGCAGGCCGTCCTTCCGGGAATGATGGTGGTAGCCTGTCCCTGATAGCCGCTGATGGCCCCGTGAAAGAGGGGGATCTTTCGCTCCAGAGCCGCCCGGTTCAGGATGTACCGAACCGGATAATTGTCCATGCCGTCCATTATCAGGTCGCAGCCCTGGAGAAGCTCGCCGATATTCTCCTGGGAGATGATCTCTCTCAGCGCCTCTACCTCTATCTCGGGATTGATGCCGGTCAGGGTCTCATAGGCAGACACTGCCTTGTACCGGCCCACATCTGCGCTTGTATGCAGAATTTGCCGGTTGAGGTTGGAGAGATCAACTGTATCGCAGTCACAGATGCGAATCTTTCCAAAGCCCGCTGCCGCCATGTAAATGGAGATGGCGGAACCCAGGCCGCCTGCTCCCGCTATGAAGACGCAGGTTCTCTTGAGCTTCTCCTGGCCTTCCTCGCCAAAGAGGCGAATCTGACGGGAGTATCTATTTTTCTCGGCGTCGCTTAGCATCTTTTCCCCTAAAAAGTCAATCAAATGTCAATCATGGGTCACTATTTTATCCGCCGTGCACAAAGCGCACGATCTTCAGCTCATCACAGCCGCCTGCGGTCTCCTCTTCCGGGACTATTTTGCCGTTCTTGGCCACGATGACCTCCTCGGGATTGATGCCCAGCTGCTTGAGGATATCTTCGATGGGAATATCCTCTCCCGCGATCTCTCTTCGGCTGCCATCCGGCATTGCAATCAACATCTTTCTCCTCAGTCCTGCCAGGAGATCAGTAAGTGGTTCTGGTGCAAAATGGTTATGGTTGCAGCTATGCTTGTGATTATGGTTCTGCTATGGTTGCGGTTATGCATACCCATTGGCCAGGCCCAGTTCACGATTGTGAATGAGACGTTAGACAATGGTTTGCTATTTAAGAATATCTGCAATGCAATCAGGAAAGCCTGGGTTGCATTTAAGTATTGGAAAAAAGGTCTCTTTCCCCAGATTATCCAAATATATTTCCAGGTGATTGGTTTTGCAGAAAAGCGTAGTCAAGGACATCAATTTGGCAGCGGAAGGAGAAAAGCGCATCGAATGGGCTCGAAGGCACATGCCCGTTCTGGAGAAGATCAAAGAGGAGTTCGAGAAGGAAAAGCCGCTCAAGGGGGCGCGCATTGTGGCCTGCCTGCATGTCACCGTGGAGACGGCCAACCTCATCACCACACTGGTTGCTGGCGGCGCAGAGGTGGCGGTCACCGGCTCCAATCCTCTGTCGACGCAGGATGAGGTGGCTGCGGCCCTCGCGGCCCGCGGCCTGCATGTCTACGCCTTCCGGGGCGAGAACGAGAAAGAGTACTACGACTGCATCAAGAAAGCCCTGGACCTCAAGCCCAACGTCAGCCTGGACGACGGGGCGGATACCATCGCCATCATCCACAAGGAGCAGCCTGAGCTGGCCACCCAGATGTTCGGCGGCTGCGAGGAGACAACCACCGGTGTGGTGCGGCTGCGGGCTATGGCGGATGACAAAGCCCTGCTCTATCCGGTCATCGCCGTCAACGATGCCGAGACCAAGATGATGTTCGATAACCGCTACGGAACCGGCCAGAGCACCCTGCACGGCATCATGCAGGCCACCAACTTCCTCTTCGCCGGAAAGACGGTGGTCGTAGCCGGTTACGGCTGGTGCGGCAGAGGATGCGCCAATCGCGCCCGCGGTCTCGGAGCAAACGTAATAGTAGTCGAGATCGAGCCGCGAAAAGCCCTGGAAGCAGCCATGGACGGCTTCAGAGTTATGCCCATGCACAGAGCCGCGCCTCTGGGTGACCTCTTCATAACCCTCACCGGCGACATAAATGTGGTTCGTGGTGAGCATTTCGCCCAGATGAAAGACCAGGCGGTCCTCGCCAACAGCGGCCACTTCAATGTGGAGATAGACATCCCAGCTCTTGAGAAGATGGCTGCGGAAAAAACCGAGGTGCAGAACAATGTCACCGAATACAAGCTCTCCGATGGCCGCAGGCTTTACCTGCTCGCGGAAGGCCGCCTGATCAACCTGGCTGCCGCTTACGGCCATCCCCCGGAGGTCATGGACATGTCCTTTGCCAACCAGGCTCTGGCAGTGCGCCACATCGTTGAGCACGGGCGGAGCCTGGACAAAAAGGTCTATGCCGTGCCTGTGGAGATAGACCGCAGAGTGGCGGAGCTCAAGCTGGCTTCGATGGGCCTGGAGACGGAAAAGCTCACCGAGGAGCAGTACAGATACCTGCACAGCTGGCAGAACGGAACCTGAAGGAATCTGAAAGGAGAGTCTTGGAATTGGACCTGAAAAGAGGCAACCTGGAAGCTTACCTGCGGAGCCTTTACGGGCGGGACCTATCCCTGCTCAGCACCCAAAAGATGGGCGAGACCATAGCCACCACCGAGGACGTGAAAGGATTCGGATATGGAGCGCCTCTGCTGGTCGAGTACGAAGTCAAAGGAGAGAAGGGCTCAGCCGTCCTCTCCACCATGCGCGCCCAGCATGGCTTCGGCCACGACCACTTCTCGGACCGGGCAGGGATACTGATCTGGCAGAACGCCACCTTTGCCAGCCTGCCCAGGCACGTTCCCTCTCTGGACGTGGGATACTTCACAGAAAAGGGCAAGCTCGTCTCAGCGGGAGACGCTCGCGAATATTTCCTGCTCATGGAGAAGATCGTGGGAACGGAGTACTTCTTTGACCTGGAGCGGGTAAAAGAGCAGGGTGCAACCGATCTGGACTACAAGCGGGTCGTCGCCCTCTCCGACTACCTGGCGGAAATTCATACCGTCAAGAACGACTGCCCTCCGCTCTATCAGCGAAAGATCCGGGAGACGGTGGGAAGCGGCGAGTGCATCTTCGGAATTTTAGACGACTATCCGGACTCACCCAGCTTCCTCGATCCGGATGAGCTTCAGGATATCGAGAAGCTGTGCGTAGAGTGGCGCTGGATGCTGCGAAGCAAAACCGCTCGGCTCTGCCAGGTGCATGGAGACTTCCACCCCTGGAATATAATGTTCCGCGAAGGTACAGACTTCTCAGTGCTCGACAGAAGTCGGGGAGAATGGGGCGAAGCTGCGGATGATATCACCGCCCTGGCCATGAACTACATATTCTACTCCGTGCAGAAGAGCCTGCGCCTTACCGGCGACCTGAAAGACCTCTTTGAGCTGTTCTTTGAAAACTACCTGGAAAAGACCGGGGACGAAGAGCTTCTGGAGGTCATAGCGCCGTTCTTTGCCTTCCGGGCGGTGGTCGTCGCCAGCCCTACGTGGTATCCGCTGCTCTCAGACGACGTGAGGCGCGCCCTCTTCAATTTCCTGGAGAACGTCCTGGGCTCCAAGAAATTCAATTACAGGGATGTGAACAGCTATCTGGACTGAGGATGAAGACCTACGCTTTTGAGCTTTCCGGGGAGCACGAAACCCTGCCAAGAAGCGAGGCTCTCGCCCTGGTGGAGATCTGCTCCTCCTTTTTTTCCGAGATCGCTTTTCTGGACCAGTGCCTGATAGTGGCGGCGGAAGACCTCGATGTGAAGACAGTGGCCAGCCGTCTGGCCATGACCCACCGCATCATCGAGGTGCTGGCGATCTGCGAAGCGAACCTTGAGGCGCTTGCCAGCTCCGCTGGCAGTATGGAGATTCCCCCGGAGAGATATCTGATCCGGGCGCGGCGCATTAAGGATGCCGCCCCTGCTGCGGATGCCGTGGAGCGCGAGGTGGGACGGATCCTTTTTCAAAGGGGCTACAGAGCGGACCTGAAGAATCCGGAGATGGTGCTGCGGGCGGTCATCACCTCGGGAAGAATCATACTTGGCCGCGAGGCTGGCAGGTGCGACAGAAGCTCCTTTGAAGCGCGCCGGCCTCACCTCAAGCCCTATTTCCATCCCGGCGTTCTCATGCCGCGCATGGCCCGCTCCCTGGTCAACCTCACCCAGGCTCGCGCAGGGGAAATGCTGCTCGATCCATTTGCCGGAACCTGCGGCATCCTGATTGAAGCCTGCCTGATCGGGGTGCAGGGACTTGGAATAGAGGTTCAGGCCGGCCTGGTCAAAGGGGCCAAATGCAATCTGCAGTCGCTGGATTGCTCTCTTCTGCTGGGGGACGCCAAGCGCCTGCCGCTGAAAGAGTCATCCGTCGATGCGGCGGTCCTGGATATACCCTACGGCCGTTCTGCCAGGATCATGGCAAAGTCAAAGGACCTCCTCTTGCAGGAGAGCCTGGGTGAGCTCTTCCGGGTGATCAGGCCCGGCCGGCGCATGGTAATCGTCGCGGACCGCCCGCTAGATGACATGCTTGCCGATGCCGGCTTTGAGGTAATTCAAAAGCATACTGACCGCGTGCATAGAAGCCTGACGCGGCAGATATTCCTCTGCCAGAGATGACGGGCAGATGACACATAGATTATCGGAATGATGCGGAAAACTGTGATGGAAGCGATGGGCTCCTCAGGCCTCTGCCGCCTCGTAGTCGGTATCGATGGTGTCCGCCAGTCCATCCTCTGTGTGGGCTGTTACCATACGCTCGGATACATCCTGATCGGATAGTATCTCCTGGAAACGCTTGGTGTATCCATCTCTCTCCGAAGCCTTCTGGCTATCGAAGATATTCCTGTACTCGGATATGGTGGAAGGCGCTACCCTCAATATCCCGGCCATCTCTTTGACGGATTTGTTGGCTTCTGTCAGGCGGAGAAATTCGTCCCTGTCGAAGGGCGGCTTTAAATCGGTCTCCCGGAACAGGTGGAGCTTGATTCTGGCTCTGCTGACGGTCTTGTTCAGGGCTCTATCGCCCAGTTGCTCAGCGATCTCGGTATCACTCAGTCTCTTGTAAAATAGCCTTACAACGGACGAAAGCTGCTCAGCAGTCAGCTTTGTCTGGATGTTGTACTGCTTTATCATCTCCTGGACTACACCTAATAAAGCGCGCTCAATCTCGCCGCTTCCCCGGAGACTACCATGGCGGGTTGCCTGCTTCTCCACGACCTTGGTTGAGGCGCCAATCTTCATAACTAGGCCCCGAAGCTCATCAGTCCTGCCACTCATTTTAGACACTCACCCCTAGGCAACTCCCTTGTTTATACTATAAAGAGATTTCCATTGTATTACAAACCTTTTTATACCCGAGGTTCGTCTAAGAAGGCGGAATGTCCGAAACCAGCATATATGTTGTAAAGACCACTGCGAATCAGGAACGATCGGTGGCCAACATGATCGCCCAGATAGCGCGCAAGGAAAAGTATGATATAAGGGCACTGCTGGTACCTGATGTGCTGAAAGGATACGTTCTTGTGGAATCACCTGCTCCGGAGATCGTAGATCAGGCTATCCAAGGAATACCCCATGCTCGCTCAGTGATAAAAGGCGAATCAAACGTCGAAGAGGTCGAACACTTTCTTTCTCCCAAGCCGGCCGTAGTCGGAATTCAGGAAGGGGCCATAATCGAACTAATATCCGGTCCATTCAAGGGTGAGAAGGCAAGGGTTAAACGGGTGGACGTTGCCAAGGAAGAGATTACCCTGGAACTCTTTGAAGCTATGGTGCCGATCCCCATCACAGTGCGGGGAGATCACGTGCGTGTGCTCAGCAAAGAAGGAACTTAATATAATTTGAGGTGACAAGTATTGGCTAATGTTGTAGAAGCATTGGTCCCTGGCGGAAAGGCCAGCGCGGGACCACCGTTGGGCCCGGCACTGGGACCTCTGGGTGTAAATGTAGCCCAGGTGGTTGCCAAGATCAATGAACAGACCAAAGATCTCAATGGAATGCAGGTTCCCGTCAAAGTCATAGTAAAGTCCAGGACCGAATTTGAAGTTGAAGTCGGAACGCCACCCACGTCCGCCCTGATCATCAAGGAGATGGGCATAGAGAAGGGCACCGGCGATAAGAACGCGGTCGGCAACATAACTATGGAGCAGATCGTCAAGATCGCCAACATCAAGAGACGAGGCCTTCTCTCCAAGAACCTGAAGAACGCAGCCCGTGAGGTCATTGGCACGGCAGGGTCTGTGGGCGCGACCATCGACGGCATGCAGAGCAAAGATGCCCAGCTGGCAGTGGCCAGCGGCAAATACGATGAATTGCTAGAAGCGAAGGCTTGAAATAGAAAGTTATTATCTGGTTGCTAATTCTCTTTTTTGAGAAGCCGTAGAAGACCAATAGCGTCGAAGACTACGGAGGATTGAAATGGATATAGAAGAAGCCGTTAAACAGGCTGTCACTGAGGCACCTGCCAGAAAGTTCAGCGAGAGCGTGGATCTGGCCATCAACCTCCATAATATCGATCTTGCCCAGCCGGGCAACAGAGTCGATGTTGAGGTTATTCTGCCCCACGGACTTGGCAAACCGACCAAGATCGCTGTATTCGCTGCTGGAGAAACGGGACTACGAGCCAAGAGCGCCGGCGCAGACCGGGTCATATCACTGGACGAGATCAAAGAGCTCGCCAGCGATAAGAGAGCTGTGCGCAAAATGGCAGACGAGTACAAGTTCTTCATAGCAGAGACTCAGTTCATGCCCATCATAGGTAAGAGCCTGGGTTCCATTCTCGGCAAGAGGGGCAAGATGCCCACACCTTTGCCGCCTACTCAGGATGTAACCCCCCAGGTACAGAGGCTCAAGAACCTTATCAAGATCAGGTCCAGGGATAAACCGACCTTCCACCTGACTGTTGGTAACAGAAAGATGAACACTAAAGAGCTGGCCGAAAACGTCGAAGCGGTCATAGTCAAGCTCGAGCAGACCCTCAAGGACGGTCGACATAACCTGAAGTCGGTTTATGTCAAGACCACCATGGGGCCTTCCATAAGGGTGATCTAAATGGCAGCAGAGACTAGACACACTGCCCATGTGCCCGAATGGAAGGTAAAAGAGGTCGAAGAGCTTGTCGGGATGATCAAGAAGAGCCGCGTGGTCGGCATTGTCGGCTTCCGGGAGATGCCAGCCGATAATCTGCAGCAGCTGCGAGGAGCCCTCAGAGGGAACGCCGAGATAAAAGTGGTAAGAAACACTATCGCTCGACGCGCCCTGGAATCCAGTCTTCCGGATATCGGACCTCTGGCTGATTTCATTGAGGATCAGACTGCTCTGCTCTTCAGCGAAGACAACCCCTTCAAGCTGAATGCCCTCCTGGAGAGGAGCAAACGGCCCATGCCCATCAAGGCCGGTGCCCGTGCCCCCAAGGATATCGTGGTTGAGGCCGGAGAGACATCGTTCTCGCCGGGACCGATGGTCGGCAAGCTTCAGGCTGCCGGCATCCCTGCCGCCATAAAGAGCGGAAAGGTGGTCATCAACCAGAAGGTCACTCTGGCCAAAGAGGGAGAGGTAGTCTCAGCCAAGACCGCGGACATTTTGAAGACCATGGAGATCTTCCCCAGAAACGTGGGCCTGGAACTGCGAGCGGCCTACGAAGGCGGTTTGATCTTTGGCGTCAAGGATCTTTTCATCGATGTGGATGCTCAGATCTCAAAGCTGTCCGGTGCTTCTGCCACAGCATTCAGCTTTGCAGTTAAGGTTGGCTACGCTACGCCGCAGACCATCGGGCCAATGTTGCAAAAGGCCCAGACTGAAGCCAGAGCCCTGGTTTTGGATGCAGGTTTGCCCGTGCCCGGCATGATGGAGATGCTTTTAGCCAAGGCCGCCGCCAATGCTAAAGCGCTATCCCGTCTGGCCAGTGGAGAGACAGCCCAGGCAGCTGCTCCTGCAGCAGCTGTTGCCGCATCTCAAGAAAAGGCCGAGGAAAAGAGCGAAGAGAAGAAAGAAGAAGGAGACACCGCCGCGGGATTGGGTGCTCTCTTCGGATAAATTTGATAAAAGGTAAATTCGAGGTAGATTCAAATGGAATATGTATACGCTGCATTACTGCTTCACAGCGCAGGCAAAGACGTTAACGAAGATGGAATCAAGAAGGTCGTCGAGGCATCCGGTGCCGCCGTTGACGAGATAAGGATCAAGGCCCTTGTGGCCGCACTGGAAGGCGTGGACATCGCATCAGTCCTTTCCCAGGCTGCCGCAATGCCAGTCGCCGCTGCCGCCGCAGCTCCAGCCGCAGCCGCACCTGCTGCCGCCAAGGCCGCTGCCAAGCCAGAGGAGACTGAAGTCGATAAAGAAGCCGCAGAAGAGAGCGGTGTAGAGGGCCTGGGCGCCCTGTTCGGCTGAAGACTCCTTCAGCCTTTCTCTCTTTTTTAATCACATTCCTGTGGAATGGTTTTTTATTGATGATGCCATTTCCCTGATCATGGCATGGGTCATGTGGTTTACTGGACTTCCGGGATGCGGGAAGACCACCATTGCTGAGAGGGTCTCGGCGATTCTGTCCGAAAAGGGCGTTAGAGCCAGAACACTCCAGCTGGATGAGATCCGAAGAGCGATAACCCCCGAGCCCAAATATACCGAAGACGAGCGGGATATCGTTTATGCCAGCCTGGCCTACATGGGAAAGCTCCTGGCTGACGAAGGGGTAAACGTCATCATCGATGCGACTGCCAACAGACGCCGCTATCGTGACTTTGCCCGGAAAATTATTCCCAATTTTGCCGAGGTATTTATCCAGGCGCCCCTTTCCGTTTGCATTGAGAGGGAAGCGAAGCGCAGGGCAAAGTTCTCGCCAAAGAACATCTACAAGAAAGCAGCCGATGCTAAGGCTGCCGTGCCGGGGGTAAATGTTGCCTACGAAGAGCCCCTCACTCCTGAAATCGCCGTTGATACCACCCGCATGAACCTGGAAGAGAGTGCCCGGTACACAGCCGAGAATATACTGCGCCTCTACAATCCCGGAAACATTAAAATATAGTCACTTAGACTCTCAACCAGGAAGTGAAGAAGCTTGAAGTCGAATGCTGGGTTTGTAGGTTTTGATGGTACAGAGAATAAGCGAACTCTTCTGGCACTGGCGCAGGTCAAGAAGGCAGCCGGAATCGGTGGCGACCTGTGTGTACTGCTCAGAAAGCCCCACGGCAGGGCCCTATCAATCGTATCCAAGTTCAACCGCCTGTTTGGCGTCAAAGCCTTCGTCAGCGACAATGCCACCAAAGAGAAGTGGGAGAAGGCAGGAGTCAAGATCGAGGGCGGCTACGACGACTTCTTTGCCGCATCCGATTTCTTGATGGTGGGAACCCCCGGCGACGAGGAGCTGCCATACGTAGAGGCTGGCCTCTCTCATGGCTGTTTTATCTCCCTCATGGGTGGCGCTGACCGGCCCGAGCTTCTCAAGGGCTTGACGGAGGGCGGAAAGGTGAAGATCACCGATGAGCTGAAGGCCGATTTCGCACGCGAGTTCTTCTTCGGCCTGGAGAACTACGAGATGTTCAGCAAAGCCAGGCCCAAACTGGTGCAATGTACCAGCTGCAACACCACCGGTCTGTCCAGGCTGGCTCTGGCTGCCCGGCCACTGGGCCTCTCTGCCGTCCTCGGCAATATCGATCGCCGCCACGGCGACCCCCACACGGTGGTCAAGGCTTCTCCCAGCGCCATCCAGTTCGGCAAAGGCGCCGGCCATCAGGGAACCGACGCAGGAACTGTCTTTGAGGAGGTCAAGTTCTCTGTGCGCGCGAGCAAGGTGCCCACGACCGTGCCACACACCAACTTCCTGAACCTGGTCTTTAAGGGAGATGTCACCCCGGCCCAGCTTGTGGAGCAGCTTGCCAAGACCCGCGAGGTCGTGGTAATGCCCTACCAGGACGAAGGCAAGAAGCACGACTGGACGAGCGAGATTCTGGAAGCCTATCTATCCGCAATCGAAAGGCCAATCAGCCCTGAGATCTTCGAGCTGATAGTCTCCGACGCCATCATTCCCTTCAAACTGGGCGATCACACCATCATGCAGACGGTATCCATGGTGGAGCAGATGTCCATAGCCGTGCCAAACCACGTTGAGTCATATCTGCTCTCGGCAGGCTATCCGGCGAGCGATGTGCACAGCCTGGTGGACAAATCCCTGGGCATCATGCACGGTGTCTGGCCAGGCAAGCTCGAATGCTGAATGTCTGAAGAAATAGTCGCCCGGCTTCTTGGCGATAAGGTCAGCCTGGGCCCTGAGGCCCTCTCTGATCTCTATGAGCAGGGCTACTTCGGCAGGCCCAAAGGAAAGGGGCTGGACCTCTCCCTGGTTGAGGCCGCCTATCTCCTGGACCGCAGCCGGATCCGGGTGCTTTCCGGCAAAGACAACCTGGACTTTCGATCCTTCTTCCAGACGGCCTCATCTCTGGAAAAGGGCTTTGAGTTTCGCTACGTGGTCTACAAGGACCTGCGAGAGCGCGGCTACTATGTTCAGCCCGGCCGTCCCGATTTCCGCGTCTACCCCCGCGGAGGCCAGCCAGGAAAGAGCCCGGCTGAGTTTTATGTCCTGGTCATATCCGAGCGCGAGCTCCTTTCTCTGAAGGATCTGATGCAATCGGTGAAGCTTGCCAGCCAGATGAGAAAGAAGCTGATGCTGGCTATCGTTGACGAGGAGAGCGACATCACCTTTTATGAGGCAAGGGAGAAGGTCATGTCCGGGCTGATGGCTGAGGTCAAGGAAAATGGCATGGCAACGCTGCTCGAGGACCGGGTGGTTCTCTGGGACCCGGAAGCGTCCCGGAGGCTGCACGAATGCGGGTTCTTCGGCAAGCCCGTGGGCGAGCGCCTTCAGCTCTCCCTGGTTGAGTCTGCCTACCTGCTGGATCAGGGCATGATCACCCTGCTGGATCGCGCCGGTGAAACTCTGGACCTGAAGGGCTTTGCAGCGAGAGCAAAGCTGATTGAAAGCGATTTTGACCAGAAGTTCCGGGTTTATAAGGATCTGCGGGACAGGAATCTGGTGGTGAAGACCGGCTTTAAGTTCGGCACCCATTTCCGGGTCTACAAGCAGGTGAAAGGGCCGGGCAAGGTGCCTCACTCCGAGTATCTGGTTCATACCGTGCCTGAGGACCATGTCTTTCTGCCTCCTGTGCTCTCCAGAGCGGTGCGCCTCGCCCACTCGGTGAGAAAGCTCATGATCTTCGCCTATGTCGGAGATGATGTCGGATATCTGGAGATAAAAAGGCTCAAGCCCTGAAGTGCGGCATCACGAAAAATTAAGTATTAATACTACTTTATCTCAAGAGAAAAACATGCCCAAAATCGAGGTGGATCTGAGTCAGGAGTTGAACGACCGGCTGATGAGCTTTGTAGTGAAGAGCAGGGGCTCTCTCTACGTGCAGCGCTCTGATGTCGTAATTGATGCCATAAAGGAATACCTGGATAGAAATGAGCGCAAAGTGCGCCGATCCAATGGCTAGGCGCAACAGGCGCAACAAGTTGTTTTAACCTAGGTCTCAGTCATGGGATCATCGCTCTTCTCCCACATGATTGCCCCGTCGTAAGTGATTCGCCGGATGCGGTGGAATGGAATGAACTTGATCTTATTCTCCCATTCTATCTCCATCCAGCCAGGCTCAAGATGGATTATCCTCTCTCCCGGGACGGCGGACCTGTCGCCGGGGGCGCCCCTATCGACAAATTCCACCGTTGTTTTCCGAAAATCAAACCGCGGATCATGCCGCAAACGAAGGAGAAGGGCGTGACTGGTCCTCATCGACCGACCATCCTCATAGCTCACTCATCCTCATCCCACTCGCCAGGCTCCGTTCTTCAGGTCGGGATGAGGCTCATGCCCCTCATAGCCGCACATCTTGCAGCGCACCTGAACGGATACGCCATCTTCACTCCAGGCCTCGGCCACATAGCCGCATCTGGGACAATTGCTGAGAAAGCGGGTCATTATTTATGATCATTCTCCAATCATTTCTTCCCCTATTTGCATTTTAGCTTTGCGGGAAAGGTTAATAGCCAGGAAGCCTCTAAGCAATGGACGTTGGGCTTGTAGGGTAGCGGACATCCTAGCGGGCTTCGGTGACTGATGTCGAAGATACCCGCTGACCCGGGTTCGAGTCCCGGCGAGCCCGATGCTATTTTTCTGGGCAATGGTTGAGAAAAAAGAAGAGAGACTGCGCAAAGATCCAAAAAATTAAGGATCAGGTCGGCGCAGAAGCGACCACTGTTGAATTGATATCCAGTGAAGCCATATCGGTTAAGTTGACATCCACGGAGGCAGCCTCCGTGGAATTAGCTTCGGGAACCGGCACCCAGCTCTGTTCTATATTTGTGTACACTATGGCATGGTTATTGGAGTTGTCCGGATCTCTCTCAGCTCCGTAAACGTATGCCGTATTGGCTATCTGTCTCAGAGGCGAGCCCGGCAGAACCCTCACATTGAGGACCAGTCTAGCGCTATTGTACTTTGTCAATTTGCCAAGTTCCCAGACCCCTGACATAAAGTCTCCCTGGCTGGCTTTAAAGGACATGAGCTCCAAATCGGGCGGCAGGTAATCCTGCACTGTGACAGCCGTTGCGCTGTCAGGGCCTCTGTTGGTAACCGTCACAATGTAGTTGAACAGTCCGCCCACAGGAGCAGGATTTGAAGTAGATGCCATGCTCAGAGCGAGATCGGATTTGCTCAACGGCCTTTCGGGCACAACGATGATGAGCGTTGGTTTGGATATGGCGATGGTATCCGAATCTTCTATGGCCTTTACCACAATGTTGTAGACCCCTGGCTTTACGCTGCCCCACTCAAATGTGTAGGTGGACTTGCTCTCTGTAGTGCTCCAGATCATCAGCGAATTGGCGTAGAACTCAACACGGCTCAACGGCTTACTGTCAATTACCTCTGCAGTGATGGTGATCTCTTCTGGTGAGGCGAATATCTGGCCGGGAAGAGGGCTGGTGATCCTTACCACCGGCTGGGAAGGATTGACGACTATGACAACCGGCAGTGACGGACAGCTATTTCCCCATCTGGTGGAGAAGGCTTTGGCCGTCAGGACATGAGTGCCTGCCAGGAAATTGTGAATTATTGTAACCGGACAGTTTCCGCTGGAGTCTTCACAGATGCCTGAGCCTATCGGCACCGGATTGGAGTTGTCATAAAACGAGATCGACTGAACTTCGCCGGAGGATGTGGCATGAACAGGTATCTCTACTGAGTAGCCGGTCGTGCCATCCGGAGCGGGATTGGCAGTAAATACTTCTCCATTTCGCGGGCTGCGGATCCTTACGGTAGGGGGATGGCTGAGCGAAACCACATCGACCGAGACGGTAATATTCTTTTCCATTCCCGATACGCTGGTGGCGCTGACAACAAAAGCATCATTGCCTTTAAAGCCCGCACTTGGCTGGTAGACGATATTTGGCGCCGTTCCGCTGATATTGCCGTGAAGCGGCAGTTTGGTGATACTGAAACTGAGAAGATCATTGTTGATGTCGCCAGCAAAAAGCTCAATGACCTTAACGGAATCATTGCCTGCAGTGACCTGCCGGATCTCAGGTGAAGCGGATTGATTCTGGAAATCAAATGCAATTCTTGCCGTATCAATTGCATTCGGGCTGACTAGGTCATTTTCGAAGCTTTCTGATGCCTGGGCAAAAGTGGCTTGCTCTTTGGCCTGCAAAGTCCACAAAGGTTTGCAATTCCCATCAGCATCGCTGCATGGCTCTTGGCCGCCGGATGCGGCGGCTAAAAGCAGAACAACGAGCAATGTCATCTTGAACATTGCCCACGGAACAGGTAATTTCCACCCCTTGTACATAATAAATCCCCTTATTTCTATTTCCCTTATGTGATGGATCTTGGCGCATGCTGATATAAATAACTTTGGTCGAAATTTTATTTTTATTTAGGCAAAATTCAATAGCCATAGAAATCTGACAAGAGATAATTTATTTAGAATTCAACTTATCTAAAAAATATGGGCGGCGATGCTGCTCTGAGCAGCATGCTTTGTAGTAGCAGCTATGATAGATGCTAATGCGAATATGAATTTACATTCTATCGTACTTCAGCGCGAGACCCTCATCCTTCCAATCAAAGCGGGGAACGCTCCTCCGTGGATGGCCCGATTCCCTCAGAGCCTGCACCGCGATGGGCACGGTAATGGTGGCATCGGAAAAGACCTGTACTTTGCTTGCCTGCTTCTTGACCTTGCCCCAGGAGACTGCTTCCTCAAAGGTGCAGCCAGACAGGCCTCCCCAGTGGGGGGCATCTGTGGTGTACTGAATGGCATAGCTGTGGCCTCCGGAGTAATCACCTATCAATTCCGCTATAACCTCAGTCTGCTGGATGAAATTCTTGGGAACGCCTCCGCCGATGTAAATTACGCCGGTCTGGGCGGACTTTTCCACCATTTGGGTGATCTCGTCAACATCCTTGATGCCATCGACCATGATGCTGTGCCCTTCGCGCAGAGCCATGACCATGCCTATTCCCCAGGAGCTGTCTCCTATGGCCGGAACGAAGATGGGAACTTTTGCCTTATGAGCTGCGCCGAGGATGGTTGTCTCGGGCAGGCCCTCTCCAACCATATACATCAGCTCCCGCGAGGAGTAGCGCCGGGCCGGGTCCAGCTTCTTCACAAAGTCGGATATGTGGTTGTCTGCCTTATGCAGCTCGATCTCCGACACGAAGACATCATAGATTCTGTCGATCTTGCACTCATTGAGATAGGCATCATCTGCGCAGGCGCTGCCCTGGTAATGGACGATGCCCAGTCCCTCGCACAGGTCATGAAACAGATTGGCTCCAGTGCTCACCAGGCAGTCTACCTTTCTCTCCCTGAGAAGGTAGGCGATGAACTCTCCCAGCCCCGCGGGAACCATCGCTCCGGCAAGACCCAGGAAGATGGTAACATCCTCATCCAGCATCTTCTTCCATACGCTCAGGGATGTGCCAAGCTGGCCTCCTTGAAAGCCCATTTTGCCCATGTCCTGTACCAGATCGTCAACGCCCCTCGCTTTCATGGGTATTGTTGTCCTAATCTTCTCGCCTTTGCAGATAAAATCGTGACCGTGATCCATTGCATCCCTCAGGATTTATCCCTGTCATCATCGGTCTTGATATGTCTTAAAGATTGTCCATCGCATCAAGATTTATATACTTAAAAGCGCCCTTTAGCAGACTTCTATGCAATTAGCCCTGTTTTCATGAGGGCGGCGGAGAGACATGGGGGTGGGTGAAGAAGATGTGGAAAGCTGAAGATTCCTTAGAGCTCTACGGGATAGAGAATTGGGGCAATGGCTATTTTTCAGTTAATGATTCAGGAAACGTTATAATATTACCTAACAAGGAAGCCACAAAATCCGTGGATATTATGGACCTCATCGAGGAGATCGAGAGATCAAACGACCTCGAGTTTCCCGTGCTCCTGCGCTT
>JGI20214J51088_10000376_pt1 | contig 31495 bp, 28 predicted proteins | sample WetSurMetagenome_FD_51088 | JGI IMG/M metagenome (IMG submission 51088) | reverse complement strand
GGTCGAAGGGGAAATAGATATTCTGAACACCTATTTTGGGCCCCGACTTATATTGACTTCCACTGTTAAATGCGATGTTAAATCCTGAAATATGCGTATTTATCTGCCCCCCCATCATGAATCTTACAATTACATCATTTCCTTCCCCGCTTATTTTACGGAAACTTGAATTTAACACACCCACTGTTCTTGTGATTACATAAGGCTGGATAAGTTCTTTCCCGGCATATTTGTCATTCTTCCAGTACCCAGTCACAACCGAATCCCTGCCCGGCAGGTAATAAGTCATTATTCCCTCACCCTCTTTGAGTCCCTTAACCCATTGACCTTTATATACAGTTCCATTTGCCCATGTATAAGTTCCTTTCCCCTGCGGTAACCCCTTGTTGAATTGACCCTCATAACGGTCAGTGCCCTGAGCTGTGCCCTTCCCGTGAGCAAGCCCGTTTTTACAGTCTCCTGAATATGATCCGGCAATCTCAGGTATTAATACTCTGCATTCAATTTTCTGTGAATTAACCTGAATTCCAAGAAAAATAAAAATCCCGACAAAGATACCATTCAAAGCAATTTTATTGTTTCTCATAATAATCAGATTAATAATGAACTGAAAACAGTAGCTGAAAAAATTCAATTTAAAGATACGAAGGATTTATAAGAAATTGAAGTGGATACTTTTTAAAAGTCAATTAATTACAGGAAGAACTTCAAATAACTCCGGAATCATTTTACTTATAAAAATATTCTATATTTATCGTCCGGAAAATTCAACCAGTAATTCAGGGGATATCAGAAGAAAATGGTACGATTAATAATCTGGCTCAAACCATTTGCAGGGTACATTTTAATTGCCTGGATTACAGCAATTCTTATTGTTTCATCAGTCCCTTCATTGCCTGTATTGAAGATCCAGACGGCAAATTCGGAGATCAGGCTTGACTATCTCATTCATTTTTGTGAGTACGGTATACTTGCTTTTATGGCTTTTTTGACATTTTCTGGGAAGGAATTCAGAATGAAATACAGAAGGTTTGTTATGATAACTATTTGTGTCGCATTATTTGCCGTTCTTGATGAGTTCCATCAGAAGTATATTCCAGGAAGATCTTTTAATGTAAAAGACATCTTAAGTAATTTTACCGGTATCCTTGCAGCATTAATATTGTGTGCTGCTTTTTTCAGGAAGGTTGCAGATAAGATAACCCGTGCTGATTAAGATTTACAAAATTGAAGCTCCAAAATGCTTAAATCATACCTGTACCATAATCAGATTGAAGCCGGCTGTGATGAAGCAGGAAGAGGTTGTCTTGCAGGACCTGTAACCGCTGCAGCGGTTATTCTCCCAAAGAATTTCAAACATTCTGTCCTAAATGATTCAAAAAAGCTTACTGCTAAACAAAGAGCAATATTAAAAGATGAGATAATACATTCTGCTGTTTCATGGAAAGTAGCATTTATTGATAACAACGATATTGATAATATGAATATTCTCAGGGCATCAATAAAAGCAATGCATATCGCTATTGAAGGTCTGGAGACTGTACCACAATTTCTTCTAATCGACGGGAATAGATTCTATCCATACAAAAACATAAAACATAAAACAATTATAAAAGGTGATGGAATATTTTTCTCAATAGCAGCAGCATCTGTACTGGCTAAGACATTCCGCGACGAATATATGGAAAAGATACATAACGAGTTCCCGGAGTATGGTTGGAATAAGAATAAAGGTTATCCTACTGCCATCCACAGATCTGCAATAATAAAATATGGAATTACTCCCTACCACAGAAAATCTTTCAATCTTTTTGACAGCCAGATGAAATTTGATTTTTAAATGGCCTTTCCAAATTATAATTTATCTTTGGCGGCTAATTTAAGTCAATCTGAATAAGTCGTATTCTATGAGAAAATTGTTTGCAATTTTTGTAATCCTTGTTTTAAGTTTCGGATTCAAAGTAAAAGCTGATGAGGGTATGTGGTTGCTGCCACTTATTGAAAAATTAAATATTGGCAAAATGACCGAACTGGGTCTGAAACTCTCAGCTGAAGATATTTACAGCCTCAATAATGCATGTCTGAAAGACGCAATTGTCCTGATCCCGGGATGCACCGGGGAGATCGTCTCTCCACAGGGTCTGATGCTTACCAATCATCATTGCGGTTTCAGTTCAATACAGTCTCATAGTACTGTTGAACACGATTATCTTAAAGACGGATTCTGGGCAAAGTCGAAAGACAAAGAGTTACCTGACCCTTCTATGTTTGCATATTTTCTGTTAAAGATCGAAGATGTTACAGATCAGGTGCTGGCAAATGTAAAGCAGGATATGAGTGAAACCGATCGCACTTCAGCTGTAATTGAAGCCAGGCTGGATATTGAGAAAAAGGCCGGAGAGGGTAACAATTACAGAGTACAAGTTTCAACCTTTTACGGCGGAAACTACTTCTATCTTCTTGTTTATGAAAGATATAATGATATCCGCCTTGTTGGTGCACCACCTGTATCAATAGGGAAATTTGGTTCTGACACTGATAACTGGGAATGGCCACGACATACAGGCGATTTCAGTATGTTTCGCATTTATTCAGGACCTGATGGTAAACCAGCACCCTACTCAAAAGAAAATATTCCTCTGAAACCCAAATACTATCTCCCTGTTTCAATAAAAGAGCTGAATAAAGGCGACTTTGCAATGGTCCTTGGATATCCCGGTAGAACATACAGATATATGACATCTTTTGAAGTAGATGAACAACTCCGGATCATTCATCCCGACAGGATAAAAATCCGTGGAATTAAGCAGGAGATATGGATGAATGATATGAAAGCCGACCAGGAGATCAATATTCAATATTCAAATAAATACTTTACCTCATCAAATTACTGGAAATACTCAATAGGTCAGAAGGGTGGTCTGGAAAGACTTAATGTTAAAGCAAAAAAAGAAGAGATTGAAAACCAGTTTAACAAATGGGTGGCAGCTACTCCTGAACGGAAATCAAAATACGGAGAAGCATTGAATATGATCAAAACAGCAACTGAAGGAAGATCTGAATACTATAATGCCATACAATACCTCAACGAATGTCTTGCCGGTTGCGAACTTCTCAGCATGAACCAGGTCGCTACACTGCTTATTTCTGCTCTCAAATCGGAAGATAATCAGAAAATTATTCAGGCTACATCAAGGGCCAGGAATATAGCAACCGCATTCTATAAAGATTATAATCCTCCCACAGATAATAAATCGATGAAAGCAATGATGAAGCTTTACAGGGAGGACCTGACATCTAAATTCCATCCCGACTTTTATGCGAAGGTGGTTGATAAGAAATATAAAGGGAACATTGACAAGTTTGTAGACGACATATTCGCAAAATCGGTATTTGCCAGTGAGTCTCGATTCATGGCTTTCCTCGACAAACCGGTTCTGAAGAGCCTTGAAAAAGATCTGGTTTATATTACATCTGCTTCAATTTACAGGACCCTCGCAGAAGTTTCGAAAGAATCAAGTCAGTTCGATTCAGGTCTGGCAACAGGGAAAAGATTATGGATTGCAGCCTTGATGGAGATGACACCCGGGAAGGCTCTTTATCCTGATGCCAACTCGACAATGCGCCTGAGCTATGGGACAATTCAGGATTACAATCCGAAAGATGCAGTTATCTATAAATATTATACCACACTTCAGGGTGCGGTAGATAAGTATAAGCCCAATGATTATGAATTTGACCTGCCAAAAAGGTTTCTCGATCTGAACAATAACAAAGAATATGGCAGGTACGGATCATCAAAAGGTTATATGCCTGTTTGCTTCCTAACAACAAATGACATCACAGGGGGGAACTCAGGAAGCCCCGTACTGAATGGGAATGGGGAATTGATTGGACTGGCATTTGACGGGAATTGGGAATCAATGAGCGGTGACATTGCCTACGAGCCTGAACTCCAGAGAACAATTGTCGTTGACATACGATTTGTACTCTGGATAATAGATATTTATGCAGGAGCAAAAAACCTTGTTGATGAGATGACAATAGTGCAGTAAGAAACGAACTTATTTGTACTTTTTTTGCTGCCAACATACTTTATTTTTTACCTCTGTGCCCCTCTGTGGTACCTTTGCGGAACTCAGTGTAACAAAAACGCATGAACTTCCACACAGATCCGCCCAGATGTTCTGGGTTACACATAGAAAAAATGAAATTTGATTATCTTTGCAGTCAAATTTACATTTATGCATTTCAGTCTTATCGAGATCCTTGCTGCTTTTATGGTCCTTTTCGCAATTATTGACATACCAGGATCAATTCCCATAATCATTGATATCAAAGCCAAATCAGGTGATATTAAATCAGCTAAAGTAACACTTGTATCTTTCCTTATACTTCTTGCCTTCTTAATAATAGGAAGCCCGCTGCTTGGCATCTTCGGTATTGATGTATCATCATTTGCCATCGCCGGTTCTTTTATAATTTTCTTAATAGCTATGGAAATGATTCTTGGTATCGAACTCTTTAAACACGATTCACAGGGCGGAGGGTCGATATTTCCAATAGCATTTCCATTAATTGCCGGTGCCGGATCAATTACTACAATTCTTTCTTTGAAAGCAGAATATCAAACAATTAATATACTGATTGCTCTTATTCTGAATATGGTAGTAATTTATCTCGTACTAAGGTTAACTTCATTGTTTGAGAAAATCCTGGGAGCAGGCGGGCTGCAGATCCTGAAAAAAGTTTTCGGTGTAATTTTGTTATCAATTGCAATTAAGCTCTTTATCACTAACTCCGGTATCGTATTACCCCATGGCAGGTGAAATAACAATATATACCGATGGAGCTTCAAGCGGGAACCCGGGTCCTGGCGGATATGGTGCAGTTCTTATTTCAGGTAAGCACCGGCTCGAAAAATCTGAAGGATTCCGGCTTACCACAAATAACCGCATGGAACTCTTGGGAGTTATTGCAGGCCTTGAAGCCCTTAAAATACCCGGAAGTAAAGTCGTTGTTTATACCGACTCAAAATATGTAGCGGATTCTGTCGAAAAAGGCTGGGTCTTTAATTGGGAATCAAAAGCTTTCAAAAAGAAAAAAAATCCTGACCTCTGGATCAGATTTCTTAAAATATACAGGAAACATAATGTTAGGTTTGTCTGGATAAAAGGACATGCCAATAATATCGAAAATGAAAGATGCGACAGGTTGGCAGTGGAAGCTTATACGAAAGGCAGACTTAATGAAGATAACGGTTATTCTCCTGAAGAGGTAAGCTGAAAACTGGTAAAAGATTCAGTGTTGCCAGGTATAATGAAATTTACTTATTTCACCAAAAAGAGACCTGACATGTTGAGGGGACAAAAAGAACTTTACGGGCTTTTCGAGGGTTTGGCCATTCAGTTTGAATATCATGAGCATCCGCCACTTGCTACTATCGAAGATGCCAAGATCCACTGGAAAAACTACAATTCAGGAAGATGCAAAAATATTTTCTTTCGCAATCACAAAGGAGACAGGCACTATCTGGTAATCCTCGAGCACCTGAGGCAACTTAATGTAAAGGACCTCGAGAAAAGAATACGGCAGGGTAAGCTTACTTTTGCTTCTGACAAACGACTAAATAAATACCTCGGTGTTGAACCCGGATCTGTCTCCCCTTTCGGACTCATAAATGATAAAGAAAAGCATGTTCATGTTTTTATTGATGAAAAACTAAATGAGTTTGACAGACTGACTTTTCATCCTAACATTAACACTGCTTCAATCACTATTTCAAAATCCGATTTCTTTAAATTTCTCGAACATACCGGCAATACTTATGAATTCATCAGGATGTATGATTAGGTCATCTATCAAAGAAGAGATAGAATAAGGGAGTCTGGCTGGTGAGAATATTTTCTTATTCCCGGTAATAAATTTTATTCACTATTCAACTTCATATAATATTTATTACCAACACTTTATTTTACCAGGAAAATCCAGCCATTCATATCTTTTAGATTTATTAACTAAATAAATGCCGTTTTTTTGCATCAAATTCCTTTCTTGTTCGTCCTTATTGAGAAACCTAAACAAGAATTAAAGCCTGCATGAAGAGATTATATGTTTTCGGAATACTGTTTTTTTTACTCCTTACATCTGTTTATGGGCAGACGCCTGAAAAGAAACAATATAAGGCTATGCGGATATCGACAGAGCCTTTTATAAACGGAATTCTGGATGAGGAGATCTGGCAAACAGGTGAATGGGTCGATGATTTCACACAATATGAGCCATATAACGGAAGCAAGTCATCACAACGGACCGAATTTAAAATACTGTTTGATGAAAATAATCTTTACGTGGCTATCAAAGCATATGATACAAGTCCTGATAGTATAGTTAACCGCTTAACCAGACGCGACCATGTTGATGGCGATCAGGTCGGAATAATTGTGGACAGTTTTCATGATCTCCGGACCGGTTTTATGTTTGGTGTAAGCTCTGCTGGTGTTAAGTTCGATCAGATGTTTACCGGGGACGGACAGAATCAGGATCAATCGTGGGACCCTAACTGGTGGGTAAAAACCTCTATTAATAATGAGGGATGGATCGCCGAGATGAAAATCCCCTTCAGCCAGGTCCGGTTTGAGAAAAACTCAGGAGAGGTCTGGGGTCTGGATATACTGAGAGAGCTTTACCGTAAGAATGAAACAAGTTTATGGCAGCATATTCCAAAAGATGCCCCCGGGTTAGTTCACCTTATCGGAGAACTTTCAGGTCTTGAACAAATAAAACCAAGAAAAATCTTCGATATAACCCCTTATGGAGTTGCAAAGGCTGAAACCTTTAAGGCAGACCCAGCAAATCCGTTCCAGTCAAAAGGTAAATTATCGGCATTAAAGGGAGGTATTGATGCCAAAATCGGGATTACCAATAATATGACAATGGACCTTACAATCAATCCTGATTTCGGACAGATTGAAGCAGACCCTTCAGAAGTTAACTTATCAGCATACGAAACCTTTTTCAGTGAAAAACGGCCCTTTTTTATTGAAGGAAACAATATTACAAACTTCAACCTTGGGATTGGCGATGGTGATGTAGGAAATGATAATTTATTCTATTCCAGACGAATAGGTCGTCAACCACAGAATTATCCTGATCTTAAGGATGGCTGGAATGCTGATGTCCCTATTCAATCTGCAATTATTGGAGCAGCTAAGCTCACCGGAAAAACGAAAGACGGGCTTTCAATCGGATTTGTAGAAGCTGTGACAGCAGAGGAGAAAGCAGAAATTGATACAATCGGAGGAAGAATGTTCGAAACAGTTGAACCACTTACAAATTATCTTGTTGGGCGGATTCAGAAAGACATTAATGCAGGTAAAACAATAATTGGAGGGGTTTTTACAAGCACAAACAGGGAACTTGATGCCAATCTGAGTGAAATATTACACAAGGCAGCTTACACAGGAGGAGTTGATTTTACACAGTACTTTAAGGATAAAAGCTGGATGTTCAACCTGAATACTGCATTCAGCCTCGTTGAAGGATCCAAAAAAGCATTGGAGAATACCCAGCGGTCTTCAGCGCACTACTTTCAACGACCGGATAATACTTATTCGGTTCTTGATACAAACCGCACTTCGCTGGCAGGATCAGGAGGAAGGATGCAGATAATGAAATTAAGCGGACACTGGAATTTCATGAATGCAACAACATGGAAAACACCCGGTTTTGAAACAAACGACCTCGGCTATATGCGTCAGTCCGATGAGATTTTGTCAGTCCTGTGGGCAGGATATAACCAATGGGAGCCAAAATGGATCTACAGAAATTATAACATTAATTTCGATGTTTTTTCTTTCTGGAATTTCGGTGGTTTTAACATCGGTAAAGGATTTGAACTTAATGCAAACATGGGGCTGAAAAATTTCTGGAATGTTTGGACAGGAGGATCTATCAACAGTAATAACCTGGACCAGAATATTTTACGAGGAGGTCCAATGATGAAAACGCCGGGTACAATAAACAGCCGATTTGGATTTTCATCTGATAACCGTAAAAAACTTGAATTTAATGTGTACACCAATTATACTTTCGGCCTTCAGAGAAATTCAAGAAACTTCCATTCAGGTATTGAGATTTCATATAAGCCCACAAATTACCTTTCTGTCACTTTTAACCCGGGATTAACCAAATCATACAGCGAACTTCAATATATCACAACGACGAATATTGATAATAAGGATAAATTTATATTTGGCAGTATCGACAGAAAAACCATAAGCGCTTCATTCAGGGTAAATCTGAACCTGAGCCCGAATCTCACTATCCAGTACTGGGGACAGCCATTCGTTGCTACCGGGAAATATTACGACCATAAAATTATAATTGATCCATCAGCAGGAACCTATAGTAATCGTTTTTCAACATATTCAGAGGGACAAATCAATCTGGCCGGAGATCAATATAATGTTGATGAAAATACTGATGGTACCACTGACTACAATTTTGATAATACAGATTTTAATGTCCAGGAATTTTTGTCAAACCTTGTAGTAAGATGGGAATACAATCCCGGATCCTCAGTTTATCTTGTCTGGAGCCAGACAAGGAGTAACTCAACCGGTTCCGGCAATATGGATCTCTTAAATGATCTTGGTGATCTGTTTGATACAGGTAATAATAAACCTCATAATGTCTTTCTTATAAAATTCAGTTATAGGTTTGGTTTAAAGTAGGGTTTTTACCAAATCTGGTTTGGTTAAAAACAAGTTTTTTACCAATTTCGATGTAGAGACGTTGCATGCAACGTCTTTACTTTTTAAGACATCCCATTTTACTTTAATATATTCAAGATCCATGCTCTTTAATGCACAATATGAACTTTGCAGATCAGATTATTGTTCCTTTCTTTGAGATCACATCAAATGTTTACTAATAAATTAACAAATATGAAATTATCTGTAATTGTGTTAATTGTTGTTCTGCCGTTACAAGCATTTTCGCAGGATAAACCTGCATATAAGGTATTTACAGGCAATGGTAAAAAAGCTGATTATGAGAATATCTTGAAAGAGATTTTGAAAGCAGATGTTGCCTTTTTCGGTGAGCTGCATGATAACCCTGTCGCACATTGGCTGGAACTCGAGATAGCAAAGAGTCTTTTTGAAGTTAAAGGAAAAGACCTTGTAATGGCTGCAGAAATGTTTGAAACTGATAACCAGCTTATTATTGATGAATATTTTGCGGACATAATAAAAGAATCATCCATGGAAAGCGAAGTGCGGTTATGGAAAAACTATGCCACAGACTATAAACCACTGCTGAATTTTGCAAAACAGAACGGACTGAGATTTGTGGCATCCAATATTCCCCGACGATATGCTTCAGCTGTTTCAACGGGAGGATTTGAGGCGCTGGAGAAAGTCTCTTCTGAAGGATTGAGATACATTGCCCCTATTCCGGTTAAATATGATCCGGAACTGGCTTGTTATAAAGATATGCTATCTATGGGAGGTGAAATCGGAGGAAAAATGGAGAAGAAAGTGAGTGAAAATCTGCCAAAAGCCCAGGCAATAAAGGATGCAACAATGGCTAAATCAATAGCCGGAAACTGGCAGCCGGGCAAAATAGTAATTCATTATAACGGGAGTTATCATTCCGACAGACATATGGGAATATTGTGGTACCTGAATTTGTACAATCCTTTAATCAAAGTTGCAACAATTACCACAGTCCTCCAGGACGATATAGATAAACTAAATGAAGATAATAAAGGGCTGGCTGATTTCGTGTTAGTCATACCATCATCAATGACCAGAACCTACAGGTAATATGGCTTCAAAGGGCGTAAAGGGTTGAAGTGGGTGAAAGCCATAGATTCAATACTCGTGGTGAAGCCCAGTGGACCCCGGACTTATGATCAATTATTTTGTTGTAAAATTTGCAAAGTTATTTGAATATACATTTGCAGTATTTACTAAAGCATAAGCTCTGTAATAGTATTTTGTCAGAGGTTCAAGATTAATGATATCAACCTGAAAAACACCCGTTAGAGGAGTTGTTGTGATTCCTTTAGTCTGTGACAGAGTAAAAATCATGCTCTTAGAATATTCAATGCCATACTCTTCTATTTTCATGTTACCCAGACTGAGAAACTCTCCTTTAAGAGTTGCAGTGGTAGAAGTTATATCGGTATTAATAGCTTCAAGGGTATTAAGTCTTGGTAAAGTTTCGGAATCTTCTGTACAGGTTACAATTGAGAATATCAACCCGGTTACGGCAAATAGTGCAATCACAAATTTTTTGCCTCTGCATTTGGATAATAAAAGACCTGTTAAATTATGATAGCTGCTTTTCATATTCAACCTGGTTTTATGATAACCTCCGCAAGTTAATACTTTTTTTTATCTGATCTTCTCGGTCATTCTCTCCCCCTCTCCCCTTCTCCCCTTCCTCCTTTCCCGGATTTTTCAATATTCTGCGCTTTAACCCGACTCATAACATGGCACCATTTTTGCTCTTTACTTATACAGAGGTACCTCTTATTTTATATAGTAATAATTCGGTTGTCCTGTGAAGTATTTACAACTAAAACTATTTAAAATGAAGAGGAAAAATGAAAAGGTCCCGGAATTTGATGATATCATATTCGAGAACCGCAACAAGACATACGGAGCTTACGATCTCCGGAAACGCTACAAATCGGCTGCAAGCCTTTCCATTCTTAGTGGAGTTATCTTCTGTGCAATCCTGATGACAGCAATATCTTTTACAACGGAAGATGGAACAGCCTCAACCGGTCCAAAACCTGTTATAATCGAGATCTTCGATCCTATTATTCCTAACCAGGTAACACCTCCGGAACTTAAACCTCCTGCCGAAATAATAAAGGCAATTAAGAACTTGCAGCCAGTGGTTATTACTGATACTTCGCAAAGTACATCTTATATCCCCACAACTGAAGAAATTACTGCAACAATAAAAGATGGCAGGATAACTGAGGTAGAACCAATATCTGGAAGCATATATCCTGAAATACCAAAAGAACCAGAACCATTTATTTTTGTGGAAGAGATGCCGGAATTCCCGGGTGGAAACAATGCCCTGATGAAATATATTGGCGAAAACATAAGTTACCCGTCAGATGCCCACAATAACAACATTGAGGGCAGGGTTATTCTTAAATTCGTCGTGAATACAGATGGCTCTGTTGACCGGATAGAAGTGTTAAGAAGCATAGACCCATCCCTTGACTATGAAGCAGTCAGAGTTATAAAAACCCTTCCAAGATTTAAACCAGGGAAGCAGGGCGGAGTAGCTGTTCCGGTCTGGTTCTCACTGCCGGTAGTTTTTAAAATTGTATATAACTGAATTATTTCGAATCCGCTAATCTCTGTATCTCAGTATATAATGCTTTGAAACAATTCACCGGGGTATCTGCAGAAGTCATTGGTCGTCTTCCATAAAAGCTGTCAAGAAAAGGACCTGCTCCCGACCAGACTGTCTGCATCATACCCATAAAATGATCCTTCATTTCAGGAGTTGAATAATTCCGGAATTTCACCATGTCCTGTGCTTGCAATACTGCATTCCCGGGTACCCGGTATGGACAGGTGATGACATTTAAACCCTTCATTGCAAAATATACCGGGGTCTGATCCGGACGTTCATAATGCCAGTCGCAGATAATCACATCTTTGGGTATCATGTCGACAGCCCTGTATGTATTATTATAGCTGGCTTCCCATTCTCCTATTCCTGTTGCTTTTCCATCAATCAGGCGATCTCCCCAGATCCATAATCTCCTCTCCTTCAATGCAAGATGGTCGCGGATTGTCCTAACCTCTCCTGCAAACAGTTCCGCCTTATCCCGTCCTGAACATCGTGGACATTGTGGTTCACCGATATAGAATACCTCATCCATACCTGCATGAAAAGCAGTTGTTTCAAACACATCGCAAATCTCATCAATAAGATCAAACACAACTTTATGCACACCAGGATGAAGAGGACAATAACTTTTACAGTACAACCCGTCAGAATTTGGCCAGATATATTTCTCAGGCATCTTAACAAGGGGGGTCTCATCAAATTCAGGATAGACTTTCAATAAATTTTCCGTTTTACCTGCCCACGACTGATGGCCAAGCAGATTTACCTGAGGTATAATGAGTATGTTATTCTTTTTACACACTGCTACAAGTCGTTTGATCTCTCTCTTTGATAAAGCATCTGAATCTCTCAGTTCGGGATGGCTCTCATACTGATAATTATAATCCACTCTCAGGATAAGTGTATTTACCCCCCGGGGAGCAAGTTCTTCACCAATGAATTTAATGAACTCGTCAAGCCCCCTGGATTTTGGTGCAGCAATACAAAAACCTCTGACAGGCATAATACTGTCGATTTTTTCTTTATTATATTCCTCTTTTGCATGAATGAGAGAAGAACCGAATAAAAAACTGATTAATAAGCAAATGGCTAGTTTTTTCATTGTGTCAAAATGATATTATGTCTGTCAAACCGCAAATTATTATCTCAAATTTAGCATAATTATTGCGATATAATAATAAGATAAACCTGAAGATCTGCCTGCAAAAACCTGCGGTTGGCAAATATGTGAATTGTCCTTACCTTTAGATCCTACTTTCCAGCTTATAAGAATTCTTTCAGATATAAAGTCAAAACGGCATGAAGACGAAAGCCTATAGAAGTTTGATTTTCATTATTCTTTGTTTCTGTCTTGCCAATCCTGCTGACTCACAAGCTCCTTTTAGTCGCGGTATAAATCTGACAGGCTGGTTTCAGGCAGATAGTCCGGGGAAAATACAGTTTACCCGGTTTACAAAACAGGATATTATAAACATTAAAAGTCTTGGGTGCGATGTAATCCGCTTACCAATCAATATGCACAGCATGACTTCCGGCAGTCCTTCATATACTCTTGATCCTTTGTATGTTTCATTTCTGGATTCAGTTGTCACATGGTGCGAACAACTTCATATTTATCTCATGATTGATAACCACAGTTTTGATCCGAACGTAAATACAAGTCCCGACATTGGAAATATACTTATGGCAGTCTGGTCGCAAACTGCTGAGCATTATAAAGACCGGTCAGATTATATCCTTTATGAAATCCTGAATGAACCACATGGAATTTCAACAGCAACATGGGGTACTATTCAGAGCAGTGTTATTACTGCTATCCGTTCAAAAGATACCAGACACACAATTGTAGTAGGCGGATCGGGATATAATTCATATTCTGAGCTTGGAAATCTGCCTGTTTACACTGATCCCGGCCTTCTCTATACTTTCCATTTTTATGATCCTTTTATGTTTACGCACCAGGGAGCATCCTGGTCTTCCCCTTCAATGGAACCTCTCTCAGGTGTCCCGTTTCCGTATGATGCTTCAAGGATGCCTGCATGTCCCGCCAGCCTGAAAGGGACATGGATTGAAAGCAGCTTAAACAGCTATCCGTCCGAAGGTACTGTAAGCAGGGTTAAACAACTTATCGGCAATGCAATAAATTTCAGAAATACCAGGCATGTAAATATTTTCTGCGGTGAATTCGGTGTTTATATTCCAAACAGTAGCCCGGCTGACAGGACTTACTGGTACAGCATTGTAAGACAGTACCTTGAAGAAAATAACATACCCTGGACAATATGGGATTATAAAGGAAGCTTCGGATTATTCACAAAAGGGTCATATGAACTATTTGAACATGATCTGAATATCCCTTTGCTGCAGGCGCTAAGTTTTAATGTGCCGCCTCAGACACCATTTTCAATTCTTCCTGACTCTCTGGGATTTCCTCTTTATTCCGACTATATCGGTCAAAATATATTTGATGCAAGTTCCGGACCTGGTTCTGTTGACTTCTATTCAACTGATCTGCCAAATAATGAAAATTACTGCCTTCATTGGAGCGGATTCAGCCAGTATAATACTATTGGATTTGATTTCAGTCCCGACAAGGATCTTACAAGGCTGGTTACAGAGGGCTATGCGCTTGACTTCATTGTAAGGGGAAATGTACCCGGTATAAAATTCGACATCAGGTTTATTGATTCCAAAACAGGTATTGTCAACGATCACCCATGGCGCATGGGGGCAACCATTGATGAAACCTTAGTGGAATGGGACAGAAAATGGCATCATATTAATATTCCGTTAAGCAGCCTGGATGAGAGGGGGTCGTGGGACAATAACACCTGGTACAACTCTGAAGGAAAATTCGACTGGTCTTCAGTTGACAGATTTGAAATCTCAACCGAGTATACCGGGACAACAGGAAAACAGCTATGGTTTGACAATATACTTATCACAAATCTCGATACTGCTATTGTCAGAGAATCCGGAGTGCTGGGTATTGAAAACATCATTGAACAAAACAGGCTTCACCTTAAGATAGCTCCAAATCCCATGAAATATTCTGCAACTATTTCATATGAATTATCGGGAGAAAGCCCTGTTTCAATAACAATTCTCTCATTTACGGGATCCAAAATACGTACACTTTTAAATGAGATCCAGGGACCAGGATATAAATCTTTAATATGGGATGGATGCAGCGATAACGGTACTACTGTTCCTCGCGGAATGTATATTTGTGTACTCAGAATTTCAGAAAATACAGGAATACTCAAGATTATCAGGTTATAGCTTCTACAATATAGCAGGTAGTTTAATTGGCATATTCACCCAGGATGCTTCAGGATTGGGTTCATGCAGATCCGGAATATCACATCAGTGGTCATTGTAAAGACCAGCCATTTTTCCCTCGTTAAAGATACGATTTCAAATCCGCCACAGATTTTACCTGAAAAATATTCTGGGCTTTTGTTATTATTGAACTGTCAGCAAGTATACCTGCAACAAGTACTTTTTGATTCGGGAATGAATCTGCAAGCTGGTTTAAGAATTCAGCTGGATTGATATGAGGTAATCCCGACATTAACCCGGTAACAATAATATCGGCATTCCATTTATTATTAACAGTAACGACTGCCCAAAGGGGTGTAGACTGACCGAGGTACAAGGTTTCATGTCCGCATTTCCTTATTATGTATGTGAAAAAAAGCAGTCCTAATTCATGTAGTTCCTTTTCAGGAAGAAAAAGTATTACTTTTTTACTCCCAGGTTTTGAGATATTAGCAAGAGAGTCGATTGATGAAATAATCCTTTGCCGGAAGATACCTGTAATAAAATGTTCAGAACCAATGTCTGCGGAACCGGTTTGCCACATCATACCGATTCTCTTAAGAAAGGGGAAAACAATATCTGTAAATGTACCTTCAATACCCTTGTTCATAATAGACCTGATCAGTAACTCATTAACAGCTTTTTCACTATGATCTATCATTGCCATTATCATAGAATCAATCTGAGTATCGGAATGATTCGTATCTATTGAAAGGAAAGATACCTTTTCCTCAATTTCTGAACCGGAGAGGGTAGCGATTTTTGATATTTTAAAACCATTCCTGTGTAAGATAGAGATATTGATTATCCTCCTTAACTCACTGTCGCCATATCGCCTTCTGTTTGTTTCGGTCCGATGCTGCTTGAGTATCTTGTATCGTCTTTCCCAAACCCTTATTGTATGAGCCTTAATTCCGGATAATTTCTCAAGATCCTTAATTGAGTATTGTTCCATTTATATCTAAAATTACTATAAATATAAGCGATATTTCCTGCTGATCATTATTCTTATTCCAGTGAAATGAATAAAAAAATCTGCAACTGATTAGTTGCAGATTTCCTGTTTCAGAAAGATGTTATTTATTATAAAGGTAATAATACTTTATCAATAACATGAATAACTCCATTGGATGCCTGAACATCAGTGGCAACAATATGGGTAGTCCCATTAATTGCCGGAGCAGGACTGAGTGTTACAGCAATAGTTCCATTGAGGGTTGCAACCGATCCTGCAGTCAGCTGGGTTGATCTTATATTACCACTGACAACATGATATTTAAGAATAGGAATAAGCTGAGCAGCAGTAAGGTTATCAATTCCAGCAACCCCTAACTGTGTAAAGAGAGCTTCAAATGCTGCGTTGGTTGGGGCAAAAATCGTGAAAGGACCGGTACCATTAAGGGTCTCAACCAGACCTGCCTTAACAACAGCCTGAACAAGTATGCTGAAGTTACTGTTGTTTATTGCCTGATCAACGACTGTTGGGGGAAGAAGAACCTTATCAATTGCATGTATTACACCATTTTTTACATCCACATTAGCTATGGTTACTTTAGTATCTTTGTTAAGATAAACTCCCATTGAAGTGGAGATGTACATACTACCAGAGCTTCCCTGGGCAGGACTCAGGGTATTGTAATATCCTGTGGCAAGTGCTGAAGATTTCTTCTCCTCACCAAGAACATGATACAAAAGAATTGGTTTTAGTGTCTCAGTAGAAAGATCAGCAATCCCATTAACTCCAAGCTTGGCGAATAATGCGTTAAAAGCATCATTAGTAGGTGCAAATACAGTAAAATTGCCTGTTCCGTTTAATACATTTACAAGATCAGCTTTTGCCAGAGCCTGAACAAGTATTGAAAAATTACTATCTGACGAGGCATATTCAGCCACCGTTTGATCTGTAGTAAGAACCGCAGCAGGGTCTTTTTCGCATGCTGTTACAATTGATATCCCCATAAGGGCGATAAGTGTAAGAAGAACATTTTTATTTTTCATAATTTCAAATTTTAATTAATAACTTGTTTTTGGAAGATAAACATCATTAATTTAATTTTGTTCATATTTATCTTTATTATTTGAGTCATTATAATATTAATTATTTTTATTTTCCATCAATAATTACAGATTATTCATTTGTTATTATTTGATTCATTGCATTTTATAAATATTTCCAAATTATTATTATCTCTATTAAATATTTATTTTATTTTTGATTTAAATAAACATTATAATTTGTCAATTTATTTATTTCTGAGTCACAGCAGCCCTATGAAGTTTCTATTTTAAGTTTAAGCTCCTGGTTTTTCAGCATTCTGGTTAGAGAGCTAAGCTGACTTGCTTTTCTAACTACCATCTCCAAATTTTGAATGATTTACATTGATACAATAACCTGTAGGTCGGAAATAGTTCTTTTTAAGATTATCTTTATATCCTTAAGCTTACATACATTTTATAGTGAAGAAGAATTCATGTTGGGCAGAAATGACTGTGCTCCTGTTTAAAAATGTTTTAAGACTTTTGTTGCTTTCTGGTCTGGGAACTTTCTGGCCTGTTATAAAGACTTCAGCGCAGATTTATTTTCAGCAGGAGGTCAATTATAAAATCCGGGTGACTCTTAATGACCATAAACATGAATTGAATGCAGTTGAATCTGTTGAATACATTAACAATTCTCCTGACACTCTGAAGTTCCTGTTTTTCCATCTCTGGCCCAATGCATATTCAAACAACAATACCGGATTAGCCAGAGAGAATTTCAGCTGGAACGGAAAAGAAAAGCTGTTTAAAGATCCTGAGCTACAAGGATATATTGATTCCCTGGAGTTTGAAGCGGAAGGCCGGCACATAGAATGGTTTTTAGTACCCGGAATGCCTGATATTTGCAAGCTGATATTGAATCAGCCCCTTAAGCCGGGAGATACTATTCAAATTACCACTCCCTTTCATATAAAAGTTCCCAAAGGTGTCACTTCACGTTTAGGTCATATCGGGGAATCATATCAGATCTCCCAATGGTACCCCAAACCCGCAGTATATGACAAATCCGGCTGGCATCAGATGCCATATCTCGATCAGGGTGAGTTTTATTCAGAATATGGCAGCTTTGATGTAAGTATTACGCTGCCTGCTAATTATATTGTAGGTGCAACAGGGAATCTGCAAAATGAAGAGGAAAAGAAATGGCTCGATATCCTTTCGAAAGATTCCTCATGGATGACTATACCCGATTTCATAAAGGATGATTTCCCTCCCTCCTCAAATCAGATGAAGACATTGCATTACACAGAGAATCAAATACATGATTTTGCCTGGTTCGCTGACAAGAGGTTTCATGTACTGAAAGGAAAAGTAAAACTTCCTGACTCAGGAAGAGAAGTAACTACGTGGGCAATGTTTACCAATCAGGAGGCCACTCTCTGGAAGAATGCTATCTCATATACAAATAGTGCTTTGTGGTATTTTTCAAAATGGAACGGAGATTATCCTTATAATAACTTTACTGCTATTCAGAGTGCCCTGACTTCAGGAGCAGGAATGGAATATCCGGGAATTACTGTAATAGGACTTGCAAAAGATCCATATCTGCTTGATGAAGTTTTAGCTCATGAAATTTGTCACAGCTGGTTCTACAGTGCGTTAGGATCCGATGAACGCAGATTTCCTTATATGGATGAAAGTATCGCAAGTGCAAATGAATCAAGATACATGGCTGAAAGGTATCCCGGGAAGAAGCTTTGGGAATTATCTTTCAATAACATAAAAATTGCGAAGCTGTTCCATATAGAAAACATGCCTGTGCAAAGGGTTGATGAGCTGGAATGGCTTGTTCCGGACAGGAGGAACCTGGGGCAAGCTGTTAACCTGCTGGCAACTGATTATAGTTACAATAATTACGGGAGTATATTATACAGTAAAGCCGCTCAGGGCTTCAACTATCTGAGAGAATATCTCGGAGATTCACTATTCGACTCCACAATGCGTGACTACTACAATACCTGGAAATACAAGCATCCCGATCCTGCTGATCTCCGGATGATCTTTGAATCTCATACGGATAAAAACCTGTCATGGTTTTTTGATGATTTTCTTGGTACAACCAAACGACTCGATTACAAGATGGTTCGTCTGAAAGATCAGAAATTGCTTATCAAAAACAACGGAGAGTTAAAAGCACCCCTGCTGATTGCAGGTATGATCGGAGATTCAATCTGCTCTGAAACCTGGGTAGATGGCTTTGAAGGTAAGAAATGGATTAATGCTCCTGTGAACAGTTTTACTTCGATGAAAATAGATCCCGGACATAAAACAACTGAATTATACAGGCTCAATAACAATATCCGTACATCAGGAATTTTCCCGAAAGCTGATCCTGTTCTATTCCAGATACTATATTCAATTGATGATCCTGACAGGCAATCTTTACTGTATGTACCTGCTTTTGACTGGAATAAAGATGACGGCTTTATGGCTGGTATCGCTTTACATAATGGAACACTGATACCAAAACCTGTGGAATATTTTGTCATTCCTTTTTATGCCTTTAGTAAACATGAGCTTGCCGGTTACGGGAGAATTTCAATAAATGTAACTCCTTATGACAATTTGATACGGCTGGCTTCTTTTACGCTGGAAGGATCAAAATTCGGAGCCCCCGGGGAACAGGACTACTATCAGGCAAAGATAGGAACAGATCTTAACTTCAGATCAGATAATATGACTAATCCTCTCTATCAGAAAGTCTTTGGGTATTATATTGCTGCATCAGACCTTAAACAGATTGAATCTCTTTTGAAAGCAGGAATGCGCTCATATCTGCAGTTCGGTTATAGTATTCAAAGGACCGGGATAATAAATCCTTTTAACATACAGGTTTCTTTTGAATCCGGTAAGTCATATCAGAAGACATCACTTGAGTTGAATTATAAGTACAGTTATTATGGAAAAACCAATGGCCTGGATATAAGATTCTTTGCAGGAACCATGCTTGGAAATAGTTCCACCGATCCGTTTTATTCTTTTTCTGCCAGTGGAAGAGGTGGTCGTGAACAATATCTCTACCAGGGCCTTTACCCTAACCGTTTTGGGGTGTATCCAAAAACCTTCTGGTCGAGGCAAATGTCTCTTTCTGAAGGAGGATTAGTATCGCCTGTTAATGATAGTCTTGGATACAACCGCTGGATCTGCTCACTTTCCTTGACCAGCAGCCTTCCGGGAATAGCGTCCCGCATTCCGTTTAAGCCCTTTGTAAACTTATTGTTGAACGATCATAGTAATTCATCACCGGGCAAATCGCAGGTATTCTTTGAAGCGGGCTTTAAAGCAGGAATATGGAACTTCTTCGAGCTCTATATTCCACTGCTTGTTTCTGACAATATTAACTCCATGACCGGAACGTTCAGGGACAGGTTACGGTTTGTTTTCAGACTGGATAAATTAAGTCCTCTCAGACCAAAATTATAGATTAATAACCTGATCCTTGAGAACTTAATATCTGATTACACTTCAAATTTCCTGTTTTTCTGATTATTATAACAATACAACAAGCACAATTAAAACAACAATCAAAACACCTGCAGAAACATAAACACCACCACTGATATCTCTTAGTTTGTGATTGATTGATCTTACTTCTTTCCTAAGACTTTTCTTTTCAGATGCCTTCATTTTTGAAGTATTCATAACACTTATTTCAGTCAACCTTGATTCCAGGGCTTTAACCTCTGCAGATTCAACAGGTTTTGGAGCAACCAGAGAGGAAGAAGGTTCGGTGGTTGCTGCATTTGTTTGAAGCGGTAAAAATGTTAATGACAGGAATGTTGCCATTACACATAGAATGATCTTTTTCATGTTAAATGATTTTAATAATTGGTTTACTTAAATTAATCTTCTGCCTTGAATAACCCTGACAAGTATTGCAATAACTGCAATAACCAGGAGAACGTGTATAATGCCCCCGGCACTATAGCCAATAAATCCGATTGCCCATGCAATGATCAGGATTACTGCGACAACATAAAGTAGATTTCCCATGACTGTGAGTTTAATTGATTAATATATTTATTATACCGACAAAGGTATATCTCACAATTCCTGAAATCATTACACAATTTCGGGATTAAGTTATATCATTCACACATCCTGGTTAACCAGAATAAGAATTAAGGGATAATAATAAACCAATGATTGGGAGCTGTTTACGATATTTTAATAACCTTTCCGCTGTATACCCCCGGTATAACTTTGAATTCCAGGAATCTGCCCGAAGTGGTAAAAGGGATAGGCTTACCGTTTAAAAGGATCTGGTTTTGTTGCCCCTGCTTTGGCAAATGAACTGGAAATTGATTCGGGTCTACCCCTGATGAACGACAATATACAACCTTTTTGGAATAATAATTGAAGCTCCTTCCAACTTGTTGCGTAGTATCTTTGTTTTATGGTATTGCATTTTTCCCTTTCTTGCCGGAGACTGCCCGGAGAGGATCTCATCTTTATACGCATTTTTTTAATAAGATCGAGCTGTGAGAAGGAGATCCCTCTCCCGCTGATGCGGGATCGGGATGACAGGTTATTTTGTGGGACATTGGAATCGAATGAACTTTATCAGGTATTTAAGACCAGGTTAAACAGATATTTAATTGTTTTATAAAAAAGTCTTTAATATCTTTAATAGGCATGAAAAACATGAAGAGGTTACTGATTATAATTATTATTACCATGAGTGGTACTGCCCTTTCCGGACAGAAACATTCTTCCTCAACTGGCAATTCAACAACTCAAAATCCCAATTCAGGTTATGTAAATATTAATGAGATTCAATATGGTTATGGTACCGGGAGTAATTCAACTCCTTATACACATCAATTCCTGGGAATAACAACTTTGCACGGGTATCAGTTAAATATTATGGGTCTGCATATAAACAGGAGTCTTCTTCTCCTGGGTGGTACAGGAGTTTTATTTTATGGCTCCGATCCTCTCCTTCCATTTTACCTCGACATCCGATACATCTGGAATTACAGGAAAATATCACCGTTTATATTTGGGGATTCAGGTTTGCTTCTGAATACCAGGGAAATAAATCACGGAACAAAAATATTCATTCACCCGGGAGCAGGGATAAAAATTAAAATCCTGGGTCCACTGGCTGCCAGTATTGGTGCAGGATTGAATATACAGATGGGTCCGGATGTTTCAAGGGCCACTTTCCTGAACCTCTCAGCGGGGATAGTGTTTAAACCTGAATAATATATAGTTATTCTGCATTCACGGGAATTGTAGAGCAGATATTCTGCTAAAAACTTTATCCGGTTTCTACCTCTTCTCTATATTAAACTTAACCCTTCCACAGCACTTCCCTTCACAAAACTTAACCCTACCCCAGCCCTTCCCTTAAACAATAAGGGAAGGGGGTAAGTCAGTTATATATTAGTGTGTTACGGCTTTTGTAATAAAATATTTAAGATCTTTTTTAATGGTTAATTATCATAAAAATATCTAAATTTATAATTGGAATAAACAAAATATGCCTCGCAGACATTATAAGAGTTATGACGGGATAACATTACTAGCCAGAAACTTAAGAAAGAATCCTACATCATCGGAAAATTTACTGTGGAAAGTTTTACGCAGAAGAAACCTGTCAGGGTATAAATTTTTACGACAACATCCAATATTTTACAGGATTAATAATAAATGGGTTGAGTTTTTTATTGCCGATTTTTATTGTTCAGAACTTAAGCTAATAATTGAACTGGATGGTAAAATTCATGAATACAGGAAAGAATATGATTCTGACAGAGATTCTAAGTTATTAAATAAGGGGATTTCCGTTGTAAGAATTAAAAATGAAGAACTTGAAGATATGAATTCAGTTATTCTTTTACTAAATAAAATCATAAGCGATCGAATCAGTCAGATGACTGAAAATAAACAAAATAGCCCCCCTTCCCTTATTGATTAAGGGAAGGGGCCGGGGGGGAAGGGTTATGAAAATATACTGGATGAATTGGACCAAATGTACCAATTAACGCAAATTTTATTATTTTTGCACACCAAAGTTATAATACATGGTCGGTTAACCGAGTGGCTAGGTAGCGGTCTGCAAAACCGTTTACGGCGGTTCGAATCCGCCACCGACCTCAACCAATCCCTAAGCACGAAGTGCCAGGGATTTTTTGTTTTCATCCGAGACCGGCTTGCCGAGGTGAAGGATGAAAACAAAAAAGACCTGAGTGGTGCGCAGCGCCACAGGGATTGGTTGACGGGTCCCCCCAAACCGGATCATGCAAATAATCCGCCACCGACCTCAACCAATCCCTGAAGCACGAAGTGCCGGGGATTTTTTGTTTTCTGCCGAAAGCATCAAAGTAATGCTCACAAAATATTTAGATATGAATAAGTTTATAAGTCAGTGATTACTAAATTAATTGACTTTCTGATAATTGTACAATATCTTTGCAGATAATTGATAATAAATCGGGTCGAATATATTTGCTTTTAAACTTCAGATCTTAAAAAGAAAAGTATATGAAAAATCTCAAATGGTACATTTTATTGCTTTTTGTGACGATTTGTTTCACAGGCCAGGTATACGCGCAAAACGATCAACCAACGGCAAAAACCTTCTTTTGGAGACAGTGTACTGAAAATGTCATTATGCTGTACTTAGATCCAAAACCATTCGTGGACTTTATTGGTAAGGATTTCACTGTTAAGCTATATGATGGTAAAGCCTGGGTCATGATAGTTATTCAGGATTGCCAGAATAATTTTTTTGATGCCGAAGATATTGGTCCGGCCCAGGAGGTTCATATGTGGCTATCGATTGAAGGTTCACGTGATAATGAAATATTACCTGTATTTGGGGCTGAAAAGACAATCAATTCTATGAGTTGGTTTTACCTGTTTAACGGATCTACCAATTCAAAAGCACGTAAATACTATGGCAATTCCGGAATCTTGTCAGAGCCAATTGAAAAATTGTCAATGAGTTTTACTCCAACAATGTTAAATGGGCAACTTGCCATAAACCCTGACATGGGTTTAACCTGGAAAGCTGTACCCAAAGAACCTTTTGCCAATAAAGTAGGTGTTAATTTCGAAATCTTCAGAAAAGATAGCCTTGGAAACATTGTCCTCTCCCAAGTCCAGGCTCTTTTAATGGTGAAATCGTGGTTCGCTCCGGGAACATTGGAAGTAAAGGGGGGAATTGATCCTGGCAAATTTGTTGGACCCGGTACATATCAAGTCTTCATTAATTCTTATAACCCAATCTTAGTAAGAGCGATGCTGGGTGTTGTTGCATCCAAATAAAATGAGGAGCTCAATTTTGAAAGAGGATATAAAATAATTTTCAGTTCAATGGGTATACATGGACTTTAAAAGGAAAATATCTGTAAGTCTCCAGAAACCGATTACTTCTTCAATGAAATAACAGACGAAGCAGTAAAGAAATTATAGCCGGAATTAATATTATTGAAGCTATTTTCAATGTTTTTTCCCGTTTTTCTTTATTTATCTGATGGAAATCTCTGATTGTCTGAATTTCTATTCTTGGGAAAAGCTTCTTTAACCGTTCTTTAATATAAAAAGCGGGTGCTGCCGTAATAAGTGATGAAAATATAATAAAAGAAATCAAATGTTTAGAGAACAGATTGCCTATCATTCTGGGAAATGAGAGGTTTGTTCTGATAAAAAGTTCTGCTAAATTATACAGGGAAAAAACCAGCAAAAAAATGGTAATTACCATTATCTGAATCTGAAATTTACTAACAAACCTGGATTGACTTTTGCAATCAGAAAAAAACTCTTCTGCGAGTCTTGCGGTCTCATTTACCCAGATTTTATCTTCTCCTTCAACCAGAACATAACTGGAACTTGAATATGAGTCTGATTCAGTGTGTTTGATTCTGATAAGAAACTGACTATCCAGCACTTGCTCAAAAAAATGAAAATTAATTTCTACAATTTTTTTATTATCTAAAATATAGTCCCCTTTTAAAATATCATCAAGTGTGGCGGTGAATATTGAATTATCATAAGATGTAAATACCAGTTTTGAGTAACTAGTATCTGCATCTTTATCTTTAACAGATGATTCTTTCCATCCTTCCTGAATTAAGTATTTATATCTTATTTCTTTTGATTTATCAAGAATCTCATTGGAGAGTTTACCAAACAGCTTAATAAGCAATAAGATATCATCTTTGGCAAATATTTTATAATCAATTGAAAATTCTCTTTTCTCTTTAATTTTTTCCATTCGGATTATTTCCTTATTACAATTGTTTACCAAAGATACTCAAAAACAAAAAACCCCTGCTTTCGGCAGGGGCTTTTGCAGCATATCAGGATGTTTCTGATTTCACCTTGAGTGCTGCTCTGATCTTCAGTTATTATTTATATAAAAAGGCTCTGTTTCAGTTTTTAAATTATGATATAAAGTTAATACATAAGTATATTCGTGTCAAGTCGTAAATGCCCATTTAATGGGAAATTTATTAGTTTTAGACCATGTTGATCCAAGGAATTGTAATGTATATAACCGGGAATTTTCAGCTTACAGCAAATTAGATGTTATTCGTCAAAAAAGAGCAGAAATACATCAGAAGTCAGCAGAGAAAGTTGATTTTTCAGTTATCTTATAACCTATGGTCCTGATTGTATGCATATTAACAAATCTGTTTTAATAAAAGATTATAAACTTCGATTTTGACGAACTGTTAATTTTTATGGATTAATTTTTAGCATTTTGACACAATTCCATGGGTTTTATAATGAAACTCCTTTAAAAACAGATCAAAAAGATGATTTTAATTAACTTCTGAGGTTCAAATAATTTTTGGTCACTCGTATTTCTCATGTGCCTCATTACCCGCCTCAACCAACCCATAAACAAAATGTGCCAGGGATTTTTAATTCATTTATGTAAACAATAGATGTGAGTTTCATATATTTGTGCCTTCCTGATATCCTTAAACCCTGAATGACCTCGTACCTCCTGTCATTAAACTCACATCTCACACCCGGATATCTGGTTCTTTTCCTGATTGTGGCACTGGTTATAGGAATGTCAAAAGCCGGATTAAGCGGTTTCGGATTAGCAATTGTGCCGGTAATGGCCCTTATATTCGGAGCAAAAGAATCAACCGGGGTTATCCTGCCAATGCTTATCACAGCCGATATTATGGCAGTAATATACTATCACAGAAATGCTGTCTGGAAATATATTCTGAAGATCTTGCCCTGGGTTGCAGCCGGAATTTTAATAGCATTGATCACCGGAAACATTATAAATGATAATCAGTTCAGGGTTGTCATGATGATTGTTGTCTGGACAATGCTGATCCTTATGATACTGAACGACCTGAGGACAAATACAGGCGTCAGAATTCATGAAAATCATTTTTTCGGACCTCTGATGGGTCTGACAGGCGGATTCTCAACCATGATAGGTAATTCGGCCGGACCTGTTTTTACCCTCTATTTTCTTGCTATGAGACTTCCCAAGAAGGAATTTATAGGAACGAGCGCCTGGCTTTACCTGATAATGAATACTGGGAAACTCCCGCTTCAGCTCATTGTATGGAAAAACATTACTCTCAACTCATTAATCCTTGACTTTTTCTCAATCCCGGTCATAGCTTTCGGAATTTTTCTTGGCATTCATATAGTCAAGTTATTCCCTGAGAATATTTACAGGTATTTCGTGATTATTACTACTCTGGTCACATCAGTTTTGCTCTTTATCTGACAATAACCACACTCACCGAACCTATCTTCCCTCCCATAGGCGGATTCATCTTTGAAACTTTTACAGTAATCTTATTTATTCCATGCATTTCTGAATAAATTGAATCCAGTATCCTGCCTGCTATGTGTTCAAGCAGATGAGACTTCAACTCCATCTGCTGTTTAACAATCTCATACACCCTCTGGTAATTAACAGCATCCTTAAGATTATCACTCTCCTGCGGTACCTTCATGTCTGTCTCGATGGTCAGATCTACCAGGAACCTGTTCCCTACAATTCGCTCTTCTTTAAAATGTCCGTGAAAGGAGTAAAACTCCATGTTCTCAATCTGAATAAGTCCCATTTTTTATGAATTTAAAATATTGAATATATCCTTATCATAAGTGCCTAGAGTGCCTAGAGTGACTAAAGTGACTGGAGTGCCTGGATTTATTATCATTTGATTTGGTATAACAGGGTAATTTTTAGGCACTTCTAACTATAGCTCACTTCAGGCACTTTTTTTAATCATGAAAATAATTCTATATTTATTTGGTTTATATTATAAACTAGTAAGTATTTTGAAATATAATTATACTAATTGTTCAAGTACATATAAAATTAAACATTATTATGGAAACCCGGGAAAAAATTATGACAGGCCAAGAGAGCCTTAAAATCATAACTTAAATGATCAACTAAACCAAAGTCAACATTCGCCAGGTTAGCTTTCTCTTCCTCCTCTGAGGATGGCTGATTTTTTCAGTAGTTTCACAGAGCTGCACAGAGAATCTTTAGAGGTTCACAAAGAGCAATCCATGACTTCCCAAAATCTATAGAGTCACAAGAGAGCAAATACTGCTATTTAATTGAATTATCCTGATATCTTGTGTACAGGCCTCACTTATTCAGATTGGCAGGTAAAAATCTCCTTGTTATTAACTCAAATTCATCCTATTTTTGTAATCTTAAAATTATAATGGATGAGTGAAGTTAACATAAAGGAAAAAGAAGAATCAAAACCCTCTGTAAGTTTCATTGAACAGTTTGTTGCCGAAGATATTAAAGATGGGAAGAATAATGGAAAGGTTGTAACACGTTTTCCCCCGGAACCTAATGGATATCTTCATATCGGTCATGCAAAAGCCATATGTCTCGATTTTGGTATGGCACAAAAATACGATGGAAAATGTAATCTGCGGTTTGACGATACCAATCCCATAAAAGAAGATGTTGAATATGTTGACTCAATAAAGGAGGATATTCACTGGCTCGGTTTTGACTGGGAAGAGAGGGAATATTATGCATCCGACTATTTTGGTAAATTGTACGATTTCGCAGTTGATCTCATCAGGAAAAACCTGGCATACATAGATGATCAGCCGGCCGATCTGATCTCATCTCAGAAAGGGAAACCTGAACAACCAGGCCAGGAGAGTCCTTTCAGGAACAGGTCAGTTGATGAAAACCTCGATCTCTTTTCCCGGATGAACAAGGGGGAATTTGAGGAAGGAAGCTGTGTCCTGAGGGCAAAAGTTGATATGACCTCTCCCAATATGCATATGAGAGATCCTATAATCTACAGGATCATTAAAACCCCTCATCACCGGACAGGAAGCAAATGGATGGTTTATCCGATGTATGATTTCGCACACGGACAGAGTGACTATTTTGAAGGCGTTACTCATTCGCTGTGCACCCTTGAATTTGAGGTTCACCGTCCGCTTTACGACTGGTTTATTGATCAGCTGAAAAAGGATGATTACAGGCCGCGACAGATCGAGTTTAATCGTCTGAATCTTACCTATACAATGATGAGCAAGAGAAAGCTGCTCGAACTGGTACAGGAAGGTCAGGTAAAAGGATGGGATGATCCGAGAATGCCGACACTCTGCGGTCTGCGAAGAAGGGGTTACACTCCTGAATCCATAAAAAAATTCATTGATCTGATAGGTTATACAAAAGTCGAAGCTATAAATGACGTCTCACTTCTTGAACATGCTATACGTGAGGATCTTAATATCAGAACACCCAGGGTTTTTGGTGTTTTAAATCCTTTAAAAGTAATTATTAAAAACTACCCCGATGGACAAGTCGAAGAGGTTGAGCTTATAAATAATCCGGAAGATGAAACCATGGGTAAACGGTTGGTACCATTCAGCCGGGAGGTTTACATCGAACATGACGATTTTATGGAAACACCTCCAAATAAATTCTTCCGTCTTGCACCGGGAATGGAAGTAAGGCTCAAAGGAGCTTATATTATTAAATGCGAGGGATTTAAGAAGAATGAGTTAACCGGTGAAATTGAAGAAGTTTATTGCACTTACGATGCTGATACCAGGAGCGGTGGAAACACTTCTGACAAAAAAGTAAAAGGGACTCTTCATTGGGTATCAGCAGCACACGCCGTAGATGCAGAGGTAAGACTTTACGACAGGTTATTCAATCATGAGGATCCATCTGGTCAAAAAGAAGATGATTACCATAAGTTTCTGAATCCCGATTCATTGAAAATACTCGCAGGATGCAAAGTTGAACCATCATTAGCATCGGCAAAACCTCTTGAAAAATTCCAGTTTCAACGGCTTGGCTATTTCTGTGTCGATTATGATTCAACTGAATCAAAACTCGTTTTCAACAGGACGGTGCAGTTAAAGGATACGTGGGCGAAGCTTAATAAATAGCGTCGTGCAGGTCGCGGGTCGTGCAGGTTTTGCAGGTCGTGCAGGTCGAGGGTCTAGCAGGTCACTTTTGGTTGGATTTTTTGGAGGTTTTAAGATATTTCATCAAGGAGCTGATACTGTTGATCAGACGTTGAGTTTTATTTCTTCTCTCAACTGAAATTATTGCATCTGTAAATTTCTGGTCTTCCGCGATATAATACATGTTTTTCACTTCACCTGTAGATCCTTTGGATATATTAAGAAATTGACGAAATTCTGCATCACTATTCCGACAAAAACCTTCACTAATATTATTCATAACAGATATTCCAGCCCTGGTGATCTGATCCTTAAAACCAAAATCACGGCAATCTCTGAAATCAGAATAAATAAGATTAACTAATTCCCTGGCCATCTTCCAGATTTCCAGCTCTTCAAAGTTTTTAATAGTTCCCATTTTAGCACGAGTTTAGGTTAGAATCATAAAATTAATAAATATTTTTCATGACCTGCATGACTTGCACGACCTGCACGACCTGCACGACTTGCATGACTTGCATGACCTGCACGACTTGCATGACTTGCACGACTTGCACGACTTGCATGACTTGCATGACTTGCACGACTATGTTCCTTCAACATTTTCGGCATACTTTTTGTCCTATTTAGCTGTATCTTGAAGCAATTATAGTTCTGATTAATCCTGCAGATTATGAAATCATTAACCAGATTATTTCAAATTTCTCTGCTTGTATCGCTGGTTTTCATTGTTTATTCTTGTCAGAAGAGTAATATCATGAGAACCGGAAATGGTACAGCTGAGTTTTCCATCAGTTTACCGGATCAGTTAAACCAGTCTAAATCGGGCAATGCTAATGACAGTGCCCAGGTCTCTTTCCAGATAATGATATCAGTTAAAGATATGGATGGAAATGCTGTCTTTACTGATAAGCTTATTCCCCTCTATCCATTCGGGACAAGTTTTGTAAGTGAAAATGTTGAAATTAAGGAAGGTGAGTTTATGCTGACAAAATTCATGGTCATTAATCCTTCCGGATCGGTAGTATATGCAGCACCTGTGACAGGTTCACCTCTCGCATACCTTACTAACCATCCGCTTCCATTTAGTTTCAGTATTATGGCCAACCAGGTTACAAAAATTGTACCCGAAGTGCTTACAGTGGGGGATCAGACACCTGAAAAATTCGGGTATGCCAGTTTTGGAGTGCAGATCATTAATCCTCTCAGTTTCTGGACGGTTTGTTTTCTGGATAATCCTTTGATCATGGCTCCTACTCAGTTTACTACAGCTAAACTTACTATAAACTCCCCAAACGGCTGGCATTACACTTTTAATCTGGAAGCGAAAGTAAATCAACTGGTAATAAGAGGAGGTACGGAAATTTATAATTTTGTGTTAGAGAAAGAGGGATATCTGACTCAGAAAATGCAGTTTACTGCAAAAGAGCTGCTTGCAGCTAACAAAGAAAATCCTCTTGTGCTGAAAATACCCTGGAACTCTCAATATAAAGTTCTTGTCCTTCAGCCGGGGCCTGAAACCGGTAAGGATGCTATGATCTCGAACCTTGAACCTGATAAAAATTTTGGTAATCATAAATATTTCGAGGCAACTTTTCTCACAGAGCCTGTTCTTACAGTTATGAGGTCGAACAGGAGCCTGATATTTTTCAATCTCGATTCGCTTCCAAAGTCAGCATCTATAAAAAAGGTAACATTGCAGCTCTGGTATGATCTGCCAATACCATTTGACAATACCTACATTACGGATATTTATCCGACAACCGGGGTAATCTGGTATGGAGGAGTTCTTCAGCAGATTGTTGAGCCATGGGAAGAGAGTAAGGTGACATGGAATACTGTGCCGAAGACGACCGAAATGAATCAGGTATATATTCCTCCTTTTATAAGGAATGCAAATTTTATCGAGGTGGATGTAACAAAGATATTTGTTTCACCTGCAGCTAATCCTCTGCCAGATCAGGGTATGTTGTTCAGGCTCTGGCCTGTCGATAAGTTTCCGGGATTTCGTTTTGCATCAAGCGATTATCCTGAGGCAAATATGAGACCGAGGCTGACAATATTTTACACTATATGATCTTACCTTTCGAATGAAGTCTGTGGCGTTCGGTTCGCGGCATGCGGCATGCGGTTGCCGCGGACCGGATACCAGTTACCGCACACCACGTACCTCATCCCTCATCCCTCATTCCTGACAACTAAAATTATTGATTAATTCCCGTATAGACTTTTTTTATAGAATATTTTTTATATTTGCATCCTCAAAATTGTCCCGTGGTGTAATTGGCAACACGTCTGATTCTGGATCAGAAGAGTTCAGGTTCGAGACCTGACGGGACAACAA
>JGI20214J51088_10000375_pt1 | contig 31520 bp, 22 predicted proteins | sample WetSurMetagenome_FD_51088 | JGI IMG/M metagenome (IMG submission 51088) | reverse complement strand
AACATGTAAAACTCGAATGATGCTATGTTTGATTGAGGGAGCCAAATCAGTTACGTTTATTGCTGGTATTTCTTGATTAAGTTTGTTTATCACATGACCCCCACTCGAATAGATAATTAAAAGGTAATAAGTCATTTATGAATTCAAAATTCAGAAAATAGACATATTCTAATAGAAATTAAACTTTTAACTTGAGAATTTTCACAATCTGCATTATGGATTCATAATCATTAATAACCTAAAACCCTAAGAATTTGGCGAGTTTACTGTGGGGATAAACAGTCTTGGCTGAATTGAAGGCTTCCAAAGAAGCGAAATTTGTAGTTACACTACCAGCATTCAATAATGCCCAAGCATTCAACCCTTTTGAGGAAAACAAGCCTCAAGTTTCTAAGATGCGGAATTCGGTAATAAATGAATTAACGAATACGGAAGAAAAATTCGATGTTCTTGGAATCTATAGTGAACGAATAGTTGATTCAGTAAACGATGCCATTCTTGTAATTGATCCAAACAACTATCAGATATTAAGTGCCAATAAGGCGGCTACGAAACAACTAAAATTAAGAAAAAAAGATTTAATCGGCAAAAGATGTTATGAAGTAACTCACCACAAGCTTACACCATGTGAACCCCCAAACGATGTCTGCCCGATTAAAGAAATGCTAACTACTGGCAAATCTATAACAGTAGAACATCAACATTTTGATCAAGAAAATCGCAGAATTGACGTCGAAGTTTCAGTTCACCCAGTGAAGGATAAAACTGGAAAAATAGTTCAAATAGTTCATATTGACAGGGACATAACCAGTCGAAAAAATCTTCAGAGAGAAGAAAAAACCAAGTCTGATGAAATCAGGGGAATCATAGATGGCATAGGCGATCTGTTGTTTGTCATGGACAATAACAGGATAATAACAGAAGTCAACAAGACTACCTGTGAAACATTCAAGAAAAAACCTGAAGAATTGATTGGGAAGCACTGTTACGAGATCGTTCATGGAACTGATTGCCCTTGGCCTAACTGTCCGGCTACGAAGACTTTTGAAACCAAACAAACAGCCACAGAGGAAGTCAACGATACCAACCTAGGTATACCACTTTTAGTAACGACTTCTCCAATTCTCAATGAAAAAGGAGAAATCGACAAAGTTATTCACATAGCAAAAGACATTTCAAAAATGAAACTGGCAGAAACAGAACTCCATATCGCAGCTAATTTGTTTGATGCTGCATCAGACTCAATTCTAGTTCATGAAATGGATGGAAGATTAATCTACTTCAACGAAGCAGCATACAAAACAAGGGGTTACGCCAGAGAAGAATTTCAAGGTCTAAAAATAGAAGACTTAGAGGCACCCGGAAACCCAAGATTTTTTGGTGCACGGATGAGTCAACTGCTAAGTAACGGAGAAGCTACGTTTGAAGCTGTGAATTTACGTAAAAATAGATCAGTTCTGCCAGTTGAAATTAACGCCCGAGTTATTGAATCTGATGGCAGAAAACTAATTTTAAGCGTAGCGAGAGATATAACTGAACGGAAAAAAGCAGAAGAAGCATTGCAGGAAAGTGCAAAAGAGTACAGATCTCTTTTCTCCAACATGATGGACGGTTTAGCATATTGTCAAATGATATTTGACGAAGAGAACAAACCTGTAGATTTCATTTATCTTCAAATCAATGATGCATTTGAAAGAATAACTGGACTTAAGAGAGATTTAGTTATTGGAAAGAAAGTAACAATNGCAATTCCTGGAATTAAAGATGCCAATCCTGAACTTTTCGAGATATACGGAAGAGTAGCTCTTACAGGACAAACGGAAGAGTTTGAAGTATTCCTTAAACCTCTCAATATGTGGTTGNAAATTTCCGTTTATTGCCCAAGAAAAGGTTATTTTGCAGCTATTTTCGAAGACACAACTAAACGTAAAGAAGCTGAAGAGAAATTAAGAGCAAGCGAAAAAAAATATGAGACTACATTCGCGTCTTCAATGGACGCATTAATGTTACTTGATGAGAAAGGTTTCTTCGATTGTAACAAATCAACGCTTGCTTTATTTGGAGCTAAATCAGTAGAAGAGTTCTCCAAATGTCATCCTGCAGATTTGTCACCCCCAACACAACCCGACGGAACAGGATCAATGGAATCAGCTTTAAACCACATCAACCGAGCATTCAAGACTGGCACAGATAGCTTCTTTTGGGTTCATATGCGACTTGACGGAACTATATTCCCTGCTGATGTGCTCTTAACAAGAATGCCTTTGAATGGCAGAGATGTTTTGCATGCCACTGTTCGTGACATAACACAACAAAAAGAAGATGAAGNGAATTTAAAACAAGCTGAGGAAAAACATAGAACTTTGCTGAATGCAGCTAATGTTCTTGTTCAATCCGTTAATGATGAGGGCAAATACGTTTTTGTTAATGACGAATGGAAAAAAGCGTTAGGTTACACTGACCAGGATATTGAATGTATTACTATAATGAATGTGGTTCGAAAGGACCAGCTTGAGCATTGCATGGGTCTATTCAAAAAAGTTATGGATGGCGAGTCTATTCGTGACATAGAGACTATTTTCGTAACTAAGGATGGACGTGAAATCGATGTTAACGGCAACGTTTGCCCAATATTTAAAGANGGAAAATTCGTATCGACTGTTGCATTCTTTGTGGACATTACAGAACGTCGAATGAATGAAGAGAANCTAAAAGAAAACAGCCGTAAAATTGAGTTGATGATTGAGAAACTGCGCGTGGTTGGCAGTTTAACTCGACATGATGTTCGCAACAAACTCTCAACAGTCACTGGGTACTCTTATTTGTTAAAGAAAAAGCATCCTGACCAACTTGACATTGTTGAGGGACTCAGTAAGATGGAACAAGCAGTTAAGGAAACCGTTAGAATTTTTGATTTCGCCAAAATGTACGAACAACTAGGTGCAGAAGAACTAACCTATATAGACACTGAATCTAAGTTAAATGAAGCAGCTACTCTGTTTTCTGGCTCGCTTCCAAAAATAATTAACGAATGCCACGGTTTGAATGTGTTAGCAGATTCATTTCTAAGACAACTCTTCTACAATTTTATAGACAACACAAGAAAATATGGTCAAAAAACCGCAACAATAAGGGTGTATTGTGAAAAGGTTGAAGGTGATAACCTTAGGTTGGTTTATGAGGATGACGGAGTGGGTATATCATTTGCGAATAAAGTCCATCTTTTCAAGGAAGGCTTCAGTACAGGAAACAGTACAGGTTTTGGGCTATTTCTCACTAAAAAAATGATGGATGTCTACGGTTGGACTATTAACGAAACAGGTGAACCTGGGAAAGGTGCGCGATTTACTATAACTATACCCAAGGTAAACCAAAACGGACAAGAAAACTATCGAATTGTATAGTAATAACGCTGATTGGAAAATTTAGATACTNAAAAGGTNAAACCTGCCGATATGAAATGTCTTTAGCATTGGAGTGACCTTCCGCATTAAGTCAATTTAACCTAAGGCTCAAAATTGATCCTCGCCACGTATGATTGTTTTTTTAGGTTATCATGATTAATTTGCGTCGTTTTGTAGTTCTTTTTGTAATAAGCAATCTTAACAGATTCAAGAAGGATTATTGCTGTAAATCCACGAGCTAAATCCATAAATCAATACAGTGTTGATAATTTACGGCAGTCTAATAAGCACAATGAACTAATCAGTGATTTAGGAGACCCAAATTTGAAAGTCTTGTTCATCGAGCCGCCTAAAGACATATGGTTTGTGATGGGCGAATACTTGCCGCCTCCCTATGGCATCATCCAACTCGCTGCCTATTTGGAAAAAGAAATTAAAAATATCGGATTAGAAATTCTGGATTGCAACGCAGAGAAAGTTGATTGGAAAAAGATGGAGGAACGCATAGCCGTTTCGAATCCGGATGTAGTTGCTTCAGCTTCTCTGGCTACATGCAACACTTATGCTGTTGTGAAAACTCTTGAAACCGCTAAACGCATGGCTCAAAAGGCCCTCACCATAACAGGTGGACAACACTTCACCGCAACTGCTCAAGAAAGCATGCAACTTTACCCAGAAATCGATGTTATCATCCGCAATGAGGGAGAACAGACTTTAGTTGAATTGGTGAAAGCCTATCAAAAGGGAGCTGGTTTCCAAAATATTGCTGGTATCTCCTTTAGGAACGGCGGAAATGTCGTGCATAACCCTTCGAGACCTTTGATTGAAAACTTGGAGGATTTGCCGTTTCCAGGCTACCATCTTGTCAAAGATAACATGCCCAAATATCATTTCTCAGTCATGGCAGGCAAAAGGGCNCCGTACGCTCTTATTGAAGGAGCACGTGGATGCAACCACCAATGCACTTTCTGCACTCAGTGGAGGCATTGGCAAGCGTGTTGGCGTCTTAAACCAGCGAAACGTATCGCGGACGAAATGGCGTATGTTAATCGGGAGTTTGGAAGCGAGATGATCTGGTTAACCGACGACAACTTTGGAAGTGGGGAACGTTCCAAGGAAATCGCCGAAGAAATAATCGCCAAACAGGTGCCTGACGTGACGTGGTTTGTTCAGGCTCGATGCGACGATATCATCCGCAATAAAGANAATCTGCCGAAGTTAGCTAAATCAGGTTTAAGCTGGGTTTTGCTTGGGGTGGAGAATTCGAGTTCTGCCACTTTGGACACCTTCAGGAAAGGCATAACGCCTAACGATGCAAAGATGGCAGTGCGTCTGCTACAAGACAACGGCATTATGGCCCACGCAATGGTCATCATAGGCAACCGCAAAGAAACCCACCAATCCATCCTCCAGCTCCAAGAGTTCGCCAACGACTTAGACCCCGACTTCCTCATGTTCGGCATCCTAACGCCTTTTCCAGGAACAGAAGTCTACGCTGAAGCAGAACGCAACGGATGGATCGAAGACCACAACTGGAACCACTACGACATGATCCACGCAATCATGCCAACCGAAACGCTTACAACCCGACAGATACAAGAGGAACTCTATGCCTGCTACCGCGACTTCTACGGCTCTTGGAACAGAAGATTCAAAGGTCTATTCTCAAGCAATCCGATGAAGCGACGCACATACCGGCACATGTTAATGTGGGGAGTGCTGGGAAAAGTCAAATCGTTGTTCTAGGAGAAAATCTTGCCAAAATCTGAGCCTTCAAAGTTTTTCTTGCTGTTTTTGGTAGCTGTAACGATTTTTGGTTTGGCGCTCGTCCCGATTCTTTTGCTTCAACCTAACCTGCAAGCAGACCAGTCNTCCATTCGACTCCCCCTCATAGGCGCCATATACAGTGCAGTCTGCATTGCGGGCATAGTTGCTGTGTTTTATCCGGGCAAATGCCGCATGATGTTCCAAAAACCGACCANTTCCCCAGACTCTAAGAAACTATCTGGTTCANTGTTACATTTTAAGGGGCACCATCCAGACTGCGAAAAATTCTCAAATAATCGGATCACAATTAATGGCTCATTTTTTTGCGCTGCATGTAGTGGCTTATTGATAGGGGCAATAGCTTCCATAATAGTGATTGTTTTGTTTTCTTTAGGTCTTTTTGATTTGGATACTAGTAATCTTTGGGTTCTGGCGATTGGAGAAGTTTTGATGTTTGCAGGGTTGGCTCAAATAAGGATGAGAGGTTACCTCAAAATGGCGGTGAATGCACTGTTTGTGGTTGGCTCCTGCATTTCTTTGGTTGCGGTGGATTTGGCTGCTCAGAACTTTCTGGTCGATGCATATGTGCTTGGATTAATTGTCTTTACTTTATGGTTCAGGATTTTCCTTTCAGAATGGCATAATGACCGAATCTGTTTGGCATGTAGGCGCTGCGTTTAAGATGGAGTGGAGGGGCGTTCACTATATCGTCTTTGTCTATAAAGCGCACCGGCCACGATTAGTACACCGAAGATAATGAAGATGAATGGCCAGAAATCTATCGATATGCCGTAGGTAGTTTGCAAGAACAAGCCTAATCCGACAAAGATTATAATGATGCCAATGACGATGCCTACAATCATGCCGCCGTGGGGCAAACCAAAGCATTCGTTTTCTACACGGCGATAATGTTCTCGGTCGCTTCCTGGGTAGCGTTGGCCAACCGTATAGAGGGGGGCTCCACAGTTGGAACATACTGTGTTAGCATCTGGATTTTGGGTTCCGCATTTGCTACAATATACCATTAAAATTCCTCAATCAAGAATTGATTCGATTCCGTTTTAAGATTTGCGGTAGTAAAAAATTAGGTATGGTCAATTCTCGGTTTTGAGAACTTGCAGTTCACTTATTTCTCCCCAGTTATCCAATTAAGCTTATTACGAAAGTTGCTGAGGTTGATCGTCCCTGACCCAAAAAATTCAGAGCTCTCTTTTCTTGATGCTGGCAAACTTATCTAAAAATTTATTAAAAACCTAGCAGAATANCTGCCGCTAACGCGGCAGGATGAATGCGTATAACCTATGTTGACGTAGTTCTATTAGTTCTACCAAACGATAGGTCTGTCACCATTAGATAAGGAGCTTAGAGACTGGATAAAGCTTGGACGTGTGCTTACTAAGTCAACTACCGCCTTATCTGGGTCACTAAATACCGTCGCAAGGTAGTTTTTGGGCTCAGTTAAAGTTAGGCTTGAAGCTGTACTTAAAACGATTGCTGATCAGAATGGTTGTTGTCTGTTGGCTGCTAGGGTTCATGATGGGGATCAGGTGAATGTGTTTGTTTCTGCTTCGCCGTAAGTGTCAATTCCTGATTTGATACGTGTTTTTAAGTGCATATCTGCTAGGGTGCTTTTCTTTGAATTTCCTTACCTTAAGAAGCAGTTTTGGGGTGGGCATTTGTGGTCAGAGGGGTATGCTGTTAGGACTGCTGGCGAAGTTACTGGTGCTAAGATTGAAGAATATATTAATAGAAAGTGACCCCGACTAAGTAAACGTTAGTTTTTTAGAGATGCTCGCCACGAAAGTGGCGAGTAATTCACTTGTCACCTTCAGTTCTTAAGAACCTACAAAATTTTTGTTGACGAATAATAATTTATATTATTATAAGACATTTATCTTAGCGATAAGAATGAATATTGATCAGAGAAAGATTGCAACCATACATGACTTCAATTTAGACTTTAACACAATGTCTGATCAGCTAAGAAGTCTTAAAGAAAAGTTTCCTTCCGGCTTAATTATCCCAATTCTTGGAAATGATATTGAAAGTCCAGGTCTCAAGAAAATTATTGATGAAATTAACCAGTGCGATTATTTGAGTAAGGTTTTTTTGGCTTTTTCATCTACTACACCCGGTGATTATGATGAAGCTATGCGGTTAAGTCGGTCCTTCAAAGTTCCATGCGAAGTGATTTGGTGCAACAAACCTGAAGTAATAACCGTTTTGGAAGAACTTAAAAGAAAAGGTCTTGATGTTACTCAGCTATGTGGGAAAGGCAAAGACGTATGGATAGCAATGGGCATAGCCTCAATTGACCTTTTTGCTTTCGCTGTCCACGATGCCGACATAGTATCCTATAACAAAATGCTCCCTACAAAGCTGCTATACCCCGTCATTGAACCTAAGCTTGACTTTTTCTTTTCCAAAGGATATTATGCGCGTATTGATGAAACCAAAAAAAAGCTCTATGGGAGAATTCATCGATTATTCATCAATCCTTTGCTAGAGGTTCTCCAGGATAAACTTCGTTATTCAAGATTTCTAGTATATCTGCAATCTTTTAGTTATCCGCTTGCAGGTGAAATGGCGCTCTACAGCGACTTAGCTACGCATTTGAGAGTGCCTAGTGATTGGGGGCTTGAACTGGGACTGCTATCTGAGATTTATAGGAATGCTTCTTTCGGTCGAATCTGCCAAATTGACCTTGGATTCTATGATCATAGGCACAAGCAAATAGAAGCTAACGAATTAATGAAAACCGCTGAAGATAGTTTCGTGACTTTATTGAGAACTTTAACTGAAACCGAAAACATAGATGTCTCTGAGCACTTCCTCACAAGTCTTTACGTTGCCTATAGGCGATTGGCCCAGGATAAAATAAGGCAATATCATGCTGATGCTACATGCAATAATCTTGATTTTGATAGACATGAAGAAGAGGCCTCTGTAGATGCATTGTCTTCAGTTATTATTTCAGGTGGAAAAAAATATTTGACTAACCCCATAAGAACTCAATTGTCAGATTGGTTAAGAACTATGGCAGCTATGCCAGATATTCGAGAAAGGCTCAGGGAAAAAGCCATTGAAACCTGAAGGGACAAAGATCATTGTTTTCGCCGATATTGACGGAAGTCTCCTAAATGACAAATATGAATATGATCAAATAGAACCAATTATCCATCAACTTCTATCTTTAAATGTCTCCATTGTTTTTGCAAGCAGTAAAACAAGAAATGAAATTGATTTTTACAGACACACATGGAAGATAACTGATCCATTCATCATTGAAAATGGTTCAGCAATCCTGATACCAGCGAATTATTTTAAGATAAAATATGAATTTACAAAGCGACAGCAAGGCTATAATATAATTGATCTTGGCACCGCTTACTGTATCATTCGTGAAAAACTAAATACCGTGAGAAATCGAAAACGAGCTCATATTGTAGGATTTGGAGACATGACGGTTGAAGAGATTGCGAAAGATAGCGAGCTACCACTTTATTTGGCTCAACTTGCTAAAAAAAGGGAATACAGTGAACCATTCAAAATTCTGGATGGAAAAGAGGAAGATGTTTTAGACGCAATTAGCGATGAGGGCCTTTGTTCAACTAGGGGTGGACGATATTTGCATGCTCTGGGAAATTGTGATAAAGGAAAAGCCACGTCAATTTTAAAAAATCTCTATTTGCTGCAGTTTAAGAGAATCTTCAGCATCGGTGTTGGGGATAGCGATAATGATTTACCTATGTTGAAAATTGTCGATAAGCCCTTTTTTGTAAATAAAACAGCTGACAAAAAAGCCGTTTGGAAGGAAATCGAGTCAATTGCACGAGCCGTAGACACCTCGAAATAATTAATATTTGCCAATCAAATATGGTTTGAGTTTTTCAAAGGTTTTTACTTCTTCAACGATTTTTTCTTCACATTCTTCTCGACTTTTTTCCCAAGTTTCTTTTAGAAAAACAGCTACTCTTCCAATCCAAAGTACCCTTAATGCATCTATTAATCTCTCTCTGAAGAATGTGGGTGTTTTATGGAATTCGGCGATAAAAGAGTAAACTGTTTTCGCCCATATTTCTGAGGGAAATTCAACATTGGAGTTTTCTAAAAACTGAATCTCCGAGAATTTATTTTGAATATCCTCTTCTAAAATTGAACTGTAAATATCTAAGTAAGAAGGATATTTATTTTTGAATGCCTCTATAGTTGCGGGTAAGGAAACTTCAATTGACTCACTAGTATCCTTATATTTTCCTTCGCCAGACATTGGAGTTTTAGAAATGCTATGTATTTCCTTCCAGACTGACTCATACTGTTCTATGCATGTGAACATTGTGTTCATTACTTGACGGAACATTGAGGCTAGCTGGCTGGAAGGATCTTTAGCGTCATGATTCTTTACCCCCAAAAGTGCTTGCTTAATATCATATCCTTTGGCCAAAGCAGTTAGAGTTTCAAAAATATCGATGCCAAAACGGTTAACATCTGGAAATTCCCAGAGAGGAGAATCCAAAATGTCTTTCACCAGTTCGATGGAGAATCCGAAATCTCCTCCAATCGGTTGTCTGATATCTTTGCCGAAAAGGGTTGCAGTTATTGGATAACATAAGAAGTTGGTTATTGTTCCGTCGTATTTGTACCGGTTGTAGTATGGTGCTACAAAACCTGTTCCTGTCATTGTGGGAGCAATTAGCAGTTTCATCCATTCTGGAGTTATGCTGCGTAAATCTGAATCCACAAGCGCTACACTTTGAACTTTGAGATATCTAGCGGCCTCAAAGATAGCTCTAACCGCCCTTCCTTTTCCTGATAATCCCATGTAGATTGCTGGAATTAACTTTACTTCGGAAGGCAAGTAAACCTTCTTCACTGAATACAACGTTTGGTCCTTTGAGTTTCCATCTGCGACAAAAATTACTGACTTCAAATTTGGGAAGTAGGTGTCTAGACCCTTGGTCACTTGAGAGATAACGTAACTTGCTGTTAACACATTATTGAAAGATGGAATTCCCACCAAGATATCTGCTTTTTCTATGTCATGTAAGTATATTTGGGCATCCAATGATAATGCGGAATCTTCTTTGTTCATACTTGTTCCACCAGAATTATGCTTACATTCTAAAATAGCATTCGCTATTGATTGTAATCTTTAAACCTTAGATTCTTTAAAAGCTAACAAAAATAACCATAAAAAAATTGAGCTGCGTAATATAACTAATTTAATCTTTCAAGGCCACAATCACAGATACATCGTTAACATTTGTCCCAGTTGCTTTTGTTAAGATAAGGTCGCCAAGTTTGGAGAAAAAACTGTAGGAATCATTATTTGCAATATACTTTTCCGGTTCTAACCCTAATTGCCTTGCTCGTCTCAGCGTGGATCCATCAATGATTGCACCTGCAGCATCCGTAGGTCCATCAACTCCGTCAGTACTAAAAGAAGCAATTACGCATTCCTCAGATACTTTAAGATTCAAAGCGGCGGACAATGCCAGTTCTTGATTTCTGCCGCCTACTCCGTTTCCTTGAACGGTTACCGTTGTTTCTCCTCCAGCGACCACACCGAGAGATACCGAAGTACCATTGCAAATAAAACCTTCATTAGCAAGTCTTGCCAGCGCTTTCCCAACTTCCTTAGCCTCTCCTGCCATCATATCAGCTAACATTAACGTGTTAAGTCCTTTAGAACCTAAGAAGTCAATGGCAGCCTGGCACGCTGTTCGGTTGTTGCCGATCACCAAATTGTGAACTTTTTCAAAAACAAAATCATTTGGTTTAGGTGTCTCCTCAAGCAAACAACTTTCACCTTCCGAGATGACCTTGCGAATACTAACTGGTATCTTCATCCATAAACAATATTTTTCAAGGATTTTTCTGGTATCGCTAAATGTTGATTTGTCAGGTATTGTTGGACCGGAGGCGATTGAATCAAGCGGATCCCCCATGACATCTGAAAGCACAAGGTTTAGGAGCGTTGCTGGATAAACTTTTTTTGCCAACCATCCACCTTTAAAAGATGAAATATGTTTTCGGACAGTGTTGATTTCGGTTATTTCGGCGCCGCTTTTTAGAAGAGCCATTGTAAGTGCTTGCTTATCCTCGAGTGATATGCCTTCGCGAGGGAACGGCATTAGACTTGACCCTCCGCCAGAAATTAGGCAAATAACTAAATCATCCTCTTTTGCTTGTTCAGCTAATGTCATAATACGGAAAGTGCCAGCTACTCCTGCTTTGTCAGGAACTGGGTGGCTGGCTTCATTTAATTCTATGACTTTGGTTTTTTGGCTTGTTCCATAAGGAATGTTTACAATTCCAGCTGTTACATGTTTGCCCAGTATCTCTTCTATGGCTTGTGCCATTTTACTGCCTGCTTTACCGCCTCCTACAACGTAAACATGCTTAAATTTCCGTAAGTCAAATGTTAGGGTTTCAACTTGAAGCTGATCATTTTCAACTTTCATTTTTGCCTTAATAAGCCGCTTAGGTTCCGCAGCCTTAACAGCTTGCTCAAGGCATTGAAGAGCTATTTTACGACCTCTACGAATTACTGGCGTTTCTCCATTTTCGATTAACTTCTTTCGATTAATTACCCTAATCATTCGCTCTACCATGAAATATTTTTCTATCAAGTCAGTGCGGACTTATCTAAATAAACAATCTTGTATGTGCAATTTTGAAAAGACGAGAACTTATAAAATTTATCTCGTATCGTTTAATTAGGACCGGAAAACATACCTTCGAAATGCGTTGCCTTTCAATAATTTGAAAATCGTCATATCCTCGAATGTTCCTTAAATCAAATCAATTTTTGGCACAAGGAATTGAAAAGATGATTGAGAAGAAAACTCTAGTGACGTTGGGGGCAGTGTTAATTTTCTTGGAGCAAAAAATCATCATGTTGACTACAAACATGTCAACTCGGTTGACAATCGACTTTTAACCTAATTGTGGATAACACAAACGCATAAAAGGTGTCAAACCGAATAAAGAGATATGAAGAAAACGCTCGTTGTTGCTTGTTGTGTTATTGTTATCTGCAGCTTCTTCACAAGTTCGTTACTACTTATACTCTTGGCTCCTTTTGAAGGAAACCTGCAAACATCTCTACAGCCAACACCCCAAACCCCCGCTCAGAAAACCCCGCAACCTACTCCCATAAACATTGCACAATCAACAGATCCCGTAATTCAGCGAGCAATAAAAAACGCAATTACCTATCTTAAACAAACCCAGAACCCCACGGGTTTGTTGATGCTTAACGTAATTTTCCGACAGTTCGGCATAGCAGAATTCAATAACTCATTACAAAGTTACGACCAGCTAATGACTTCCAACCCAGACCCTTTGCTACGAATATTCCGTCGTATAGCAGACTACACGAATTCTGTGGTCAAGCCCGAAGATTTCAATTCGGTGACAGACCAACTAGACCGCCTCACGGTTCCAGCGCTCTACTCTGACAGAAGAGATCTGCCCGACGATTACTTGACCCGACTCACAGAAGCTATGGACACTGGTATTCTTTATTCTGGGCACTCCCTAAATAGTGGAAGTTACTTGCTAACCCATGCGTTGTTGGCAACCATCTGGCTGCAAAACAACCGATGCAGCATCCAATTGCCAAAAGACTTCACAAGTACCCTCTACCAAGAGAACGCAGCTTTAATTGGCGACGGCTCACAAGTCGACGACATTGGACTAGAAGCCGCCGCCTTCCTCTACCAGGCAGGGCAAGGCAACCTTGTTAACCCTGTCTTTAAGCAAATCTTCGTGCAAAATATTATTGCGGCACAGTTTACTGACGGCGGCTGGTCTGCATCTCAAGATACACCTGCCAACACAAGCTGGCATCCTTCAGTTCTTGCTCTTATGATTTTGTTATTTGCTGAAAATCCAGCGCAATCATATCCGCCCATGATAGCTCCTGCACCAAGTTGATGCAGATCTTTAATGTTTGAAAAAAAGCTATCTGGATAATCAACCCAACACGGGATATTTGAATGCTCTTTCATTTTAAGATTGTTTAATCATGAAACTCCGAGAGATGCAAACATAATTGCTAAGAATAGCACAAATAATGTCAAACCCAAAATGTAATATCTCTTCTCTGTTATTTTTTGGACTAAAAAAGGGGAAAGAGGAGTTTTTTGTGTTTTTGTTGTTGTTACGGTCGTTTTCTTATAATTAACAATCCGACTAAGACTATTGTAATAATTATAGCGATTACGCCAATTGCCAAATATGTCATTAGGTCCGATGTTGTTACCAGGTTTGGTTGAGGTGCTGTTGTTGGTGCTGTTGTTGGTGTTGCGTCTGTTACACCCATGTAGGTTGTGGCCGATGAACTACCATAGGATGCGGAACCTGCGAATCTGGCGATGATTTGGTATGTGCCTGGGACTTCTGGAGTGAATGGAATTCCGTAGTTGCCGTTTACGTCAGATGTTACGGTGCCAATTTGGATGTAGTTGCCGTTGGGATCGATAGTTTCTAATTTAACATCGACTCCTTTCGCGTCTGCGGGATATGCTTGTTGCTCAAAGAGGTATTCCATCCATCTGCTCATGTCTTTATCCGAAATTGCTGGGGTGCCTTTGAGGGTGAAATCGAGTTGGTCATTGCTGTTAAGTCTACCAGTGGGAGTGTTGTCAGTGACTGTTCCGGTAATCATAACGCTGGATCCCAGTGTTGGATAAGTCTGTGGCGCGGAAACCGTGGTGGCGCTTAGTCCTTTGCCATGGGCGTACATCATGTTATCCATGCTGTTGCTATGTACTAGGATACCGTCTGCAATAGCTAAGCCAGTGCCCCAGTCTAAGGTGCTCCAGACTTCGGTTCCGTCTGTGACGTTGATGCAGCGTAAGTTTGGACCACGGATTATTGGAATAGTGTATGAGTGCTCCCACGAGACGGTGAAAATCTTTCCGTCGCAAACTGCAGCAATTTGCATTGGGTAATTGCCGTAGGGTGATTCTTCGCCGATGTTCTTTGCGGCATAGGTCCATAGTTGTGCTCCTGTCTTGGCATCAAAGGCTGTCATTGATCCGGCGTAGCCTCCGTAGACTATGACTTTGTGATCGATGACGACTTGACTTTGGCCGTAGTAGTTGTATTGGTTTTGGGCTGCGAAAGTTTCATTTGTTGTCCATAGCTCTTGGCCTGTATACAAGTCGTATACCCATGTTTTCAGCTGCTTTACTTCTCCGAACACCATTATGCCGTCTTCTGGATACACACCGGTCAAGCTAAATCCGCCTGTAAACATTGCTGCTGCTGTTATGTTTTTATCTATGTCAACGAATGGGGGAGTAAAGGTGGTTTTCCAAAGCTGTGTACCTTTATTGTCCGGTTTCAAACTAATGCCTACCATCCATCCTTGCACAACTCCTCGTTTGTCGTTTCGTCCTGCAGTTCCAATTATCATTTGATCATCTTGGCGAATAGCGCGCACTGTGCCAGTTTCGTTAAGAAGAGCGTTTGTTGGTCCAACAATGTTTGGTATTGAGAAGTTCTGGGAATAGAATATTTCCCCATTGTGAACGATGTCATAGTCCATAGTCATCGGGTTGAAGAAGTCACCGGTTCCATAATATGGGTTTTCTGCACCGAAATCGCCGCCTGCAGGTCTCCATTGCCAGTAACCTGTTCCACTTTGACTAGCAACCATATCTCCAGCTGAAGTGTTCCATATCGTACAATAATAGCGGGGGTTTGCAGTAGTTCCTTTGTTGACGAGGTTGTAGTAGAGTATACTTCCGTCTTTACCCACAACCTGAGTACCGCCAGTGGATACGTTAGCTATGTAGCATATTGTATTTCCTGTGTATGCGTCCATCATCTTCCAAATGGTATTAGTGACAAGCGGTGTGGTTGTTCTATCCAATTTGTAGGGGTTTCCCACTTTGATTACACTTAAGTTTTGAGCTTGGATTACCCGACCTACAGTGACAACTTGTGGCAATTGGATTGGTTTGCCGGTTGAGCCAAAGAAGGAGGTAGTTAAGCCGGTATCCCATAGATATGAGAATGTTCCGTGTTGGTTGGGCGACTCGTATTGATAGATTTGACCCATAGAGGGGCATGTTGCGTTATAATCAAGTAGTAGTGTTTTGCCTGAATACAGATCAATTATTTGATAGCCTTTGCTGCCATGTGTAACATATCGTGGTGTCCAGTGAATTTTGCCATCAAGGACTATTGTTGGACTAAACTCGGTCCCTTGGTAGTGGGCTGTGTGACCCATACTGTCGTTGAATCGTTCATCAGTAGTGCCTCCGAGAAAGAATGGTTTTGACCACAGTATGTGAGCGCTTTCTGGTGCGGAGCCCCAAGCGTAGTTGGCGACGTTGCCACCTGAACTTCCTAAGGGCCATACGTTCGCGGCGCTACTAAGCCAGTTGCCTGTAAGGTAATACATTTGTCTGTTTGCTCCGCTTAATGGGCGAGTCCAGTATCCGTCTGGAAGAGGCGACTCGATCCATGTTGCTTTAGGTTCTGCAGAAACTTCGAATGCCAATGTCGGGCTGACAGCGGCGGTATAGATATAATGGTCTCCCGCTACGTAAAAGCTTCCTCCCGAGGATATTGTCACTTTGAGTTCTTTATCCGTTCGTGGGAAGATAGCTTGAACATGATAGGTGCCTGCTTTAAGGGGAGTGTATGTAATGTAGTTGGCGCCAACGGGATCGCTGTAGGGCATATCTAAGATCGCTGTTTCATTATCGGGGTCCCAAACTTGTACTTTCATACCATACCAACCGGCTCTACCGTTTGGTGAAGCAACAACACCAGAAATTTCTCCGGTGTCTGGAGGCATATCTGCGGTCCAAGCGACAAGCAACATATTTTGACCGACACCGACACCCGCTGCTCCGGCACTAGTTCCAACGTAAACATATGAAGTATAGTTGACTGTAGCGGCATCTACTGTGGGTAAATTAATATAAGGAATGGCAAAAGATATCATTAAAACCATCGCAATCAATGTAGTTATATTTTTTTTCGTTAGTAATTTCATGTTTTTTCTTTCCTTTCTTCTGTGGTAGCCTATCTGCAGATTTCACCTTATAAAAACGTGTAAGAAGCTAACTTGACGACAACCTGTCGAACACCGCTAGACGACAATAAAAATGATAAATACGCATTAACTCACAAATCAAGATCCTGGGAAGGCATGAGGTTTGAGCCGAGAAGAAGATTTACAAACATTGTTCCGTTTGGGCATTACTCCGTCCCAGGGAAGGTCAATCTTGCTCTCCTACGGTTAAGAGCACCATCCAGAGTAAGCATAATAGCAAAGTTTGCAGATATCCCAAGACAAGCTGTATACCGGCTTTTAGATGAACTCCAGAATCTGGGCGAAGTTCAGAAAATGCTTGTCAACATCTTTGTCGGTAATAGCAGAGAGCCACTTTGAAGCTCGGGAAAAAGCAATTGATGTGAAACTTGGCCATTGTCAAATAACACAATAAAGTTTTTATTTTTGTGTGAAAATATTCGTCATAGCCATGAAAAATCAAAAGAAGAACCGTAAAGAACGACGCAAAGAAATCTTGGCTGAAATTCTTTATCAACAAAGTCATTAGCGGTTATAATATTATTCATTCAGAGAAAAGCAAGCCTGAAAGTTTTGGCAAAGGCTATAGATAGCTGATTTGCTATATCTTGTTACATCATTGTATTACCGCTATAGTGATTTTCGTTGAATTTTTGCAGCTTTAAAAGCTTATGGTTTTTCTGTTAGAACTGCTGGGGATGCTACTAGTGCGAAGATTGAAGAGACTTATGCCAACAGGTAAGCGATGACATTGGGGTTCCACTAAATTTTGAGAGGCGATACAAATGGGTTGTTTTCTCGCCTTCGAAAATACATCCAAATATCGGCGTCCTAAATCGTTACTGTGAGGTAATGGAAAGCGGAAAACTAAAAGTCAGAGGCATAGAAGTACGCAAACACAACCCACCTCAATTTGTTTACAATGTTCAGATGGAAATGATGAACGTATTTTCAGCGGCGAGTAACTCTACAGAGTTTATGCAAAAGATTCTCGAAGCACTCAATGTTGCAAAAGTTTACAGGCAGAAACTACTCGACGGAGAAGTACCCATTGAAGATTCGATTATTTCTAAGCATTTATCGAAAAACCCCAAGCACTACAAGCAACATGTAAGCCCAAGTTATCGCAGCTGAGCTAATCAAGGAAGGTTTCGAAGTACTTGCAGGCAAAAACGTACACTTAATTTTCACTGATTCAAAGAACAAGCGGTTTGAGCGCCGGGTCAAAGCTGAACAATTACTCGACTAAGGAGCCAATCCAGATACGAAGAAATACCTACAGCTTCTATACGCCTCCGCATCAAGCCTTCTAAGCTTCTCCACCTATTCCATACAAAAAGTTCAAGATTCTATAAGAGGGTATGAGAACAAAGATCTCCTTAGTTATTGTTCTTCTGAGGATTATTAGCTAAAATAAAAGTGCTCTTTATTTGTTTATATGTGCTGTCTTTGAAGCATCCTGTCAAACAATAAATAAAGCTAAACTGTATATTGATAACTCGTTCTAAATTAGATATAAGGTGGTCAATTTGATAGATATCAAACAAACTCTAGACGGCCGCCCGCTCATAATGTCCTCAGTATCTGATTTTTGCGGTTCAATGGGTTTTTGCGAATTTAGAATAAAACACTACCTTAAAGGAATTAAACCCCCTCAGACGCAGATAACCATTGACGGAACCAAATCACACGAAAAGGAAGAGATTTATGAAAAAGAGCATTTCACTTTTGAGCCTGTAACGGAGGAAGGTTTGAAAGATTTAACTAAGGATATTGAATACGCGCGCGAGGGGTTATTCACAAGGTTCCAAAAAGAATTATCCTTTGGTAATGAGAAGCTTTCACTTTTGATTTATGGCAGAGCGGATAAGATAATGCGAAAAAAGGGTGCATTGATAGTTGAGGATTCGAAGTATCCAGCTTCAAGAGACAAATATTTAGGCAAGTACGAACCGTTTGAAGACCAAAAACTTCAGACTTTGCTATACTTGAACTCTATTTATAGTGAGAGCGGTTCTCTAAAACAAAATGCTTACTTCGATATTTCTTGTGAGAAAAAAACTTGGATCATTAAAATAAAAGACAAAGCTACGTTAGAGAGCATAAAGATATTTCTAGGCTTTCAATCAACAGAAGCGGAAGACTTTTTGAATGAAAAGATTAGGCGATTTGCTTTGATTGCTTTGGGTAAAGTGGAACCTGAACATCATAATAATTTACGGAAATGCCAAAGTTGCAGATTCATCAATTGCCAATACAGTCTAGCTTGACTTCTTCTATTCCTCTAAAAAAACAATTCTCGAATTTGCTTCAAGCTGTATCAAAACTTTCCCCAAAAAATTTTATATGAAANAAAATGCAACCGAGCAATTAACTCCTAAATGTTAGTCTACTTGGGATGTTAACTATGGCAATTAGCTAATCTCCTTGTAAATGTAAAAATTATCTATGATTTATACTGCTGTNCCATATCCGCTTACTGTTACAACGGCGTCTGTTGAGCTTGAACTTGTTTTTGCGTCAACAAGAATAGCCCAAATTATGCTCTGGGACGGAAACAACTGCATCATATCATAATCAGACAACCATACTGATCCGCTACTAGCAAAGGTTCGAACAACAGGGTTTGAGATAACGTTGTCTAGGTATTCTATTCGGACTCGAACCGTTACGGTTTCATTATTGATGAAGTTACCTTCCACAGTAATCTTAGGTTTGAAAGAGGAAATCGTCAGTGGACGAACTGAAATGTTTTCATTTAACCCATAAAGATTGTTGGTGCCGATGGGAACATTAACATTTTCTCGTTTAAAGAGCGCGCCATCTCCAGAAAGCCAAATGCCTTGAGAATTATGAACTTTCGCTGTCCAATTTCCCAAGAAACTAACGCCGCTGTCGAGGATGGGCGCAGGGTCACAATTGTTGCCAATGTCAATTCCGAACAAATAGACAGGATCAGAAGTAAATGACTCAAAAACTACCCCAATTAGCAATGTTTGAAACATCGAACCATCGACAAAAAGACCCGTTTGGTTAGCTCTTCCATTCTCGCCTATCCAGAAGCGAACATTTTGTATTTGGCTGTCCGAAAACTCTGCTTTTTTTTCAACTTTAATTCCGACGGAAAAATCTCTAAATTTGAAAGAGCAGCGTTCAATTTCTGTACTAGCATATGAGCCTGTCCCGTTGCCAATAGGTGTTCGAAATGCTATGCCTTCAGTTGCATTGATGAATTGGCAGTCTTCGACTTTGTTGTACTCGCTCCAAGTATTTGTGTTTGCATATTCAATTCCTGTAGAAGTATTTTCAAAAACCGTGTTTTGAATGGTTGATCCAAAAGAGTTCTCAACTCTAATTGTTCCGTTAATTATTTCTAAGCCCGAGATGAGTGTATTGCGGGAGGTTGTGTAGTCATCTCCACGAACGATTATTTTGTGACCATTACCCATTATGGTTGCGTCATCGCCACTGACGATTTTAGCGTTGACTTTGTTTGAAATGACTATATCGTTGGTTAAAATGTAGGTTCCTGGATTGAGGAAAACAGATTTGCCCGAAGATAACGCTGAATTTATTATTACCGACGCGCTTTCCGTTTGCTCAGCAACGTAGCCAGTTAACATGTTCTTTAACTTGTAATTATTGCCATCACGCGATAGCACATAATCATAGTTCACAGCGTTTGTGCTCATTGAAGATTGAGTTCCAACAAAAATAAGATACGTGTTGAAAACAGAAAGGATTAGTAACGCTGTAAGAACAATAACGATGGCACGTCTAGAAGCAAATTTTTTTAAGGCATCTTTCATCTTGGAGACTCAACGGTTTTGAGTTACCATGTAAGAGCTATTGTTAATTAAATTTATTGATAATAGCTTCAAAATACAAAATTGTTTTGACTGAATGAAAATGTCTCGAAAAATTGGTATTTAAATATGTCCGTTAGTAATTGTTTTTGAAACGAAACCTTTAGTTTTGAGGTAGACGAAATGAAGCAAAATTTCTGTCTTTTGTTGATAACTCTTCTCTTCACGTCGACGTTTTCTAGCATACTTGTTCAAGGGGTTTTCTCGCAAACTGCATCGCTCTTGGACCCCAATGCAATCCCTAAATGGACAAATCAGCTTGCTCAGGCTCCCCCAATCTATGTTCCTAACAACATTACGGATAACTCTGGGAAACTAATACGCCAAGAATACACTGTAAATGTAGGTCAATTTGAACAGCAATTATTGCCCACAGTTGACTCCGCTGGAAATCCAACTGGGTTTGGTGAAACTACTGTTTGGGGGTTTGAAGGACAAGCAAAAGATTCAGTAACGGGCGAAAACATAGGTGTAATTCATAGTACCCCCGGCTGCACCTTTGAAGCTACAATGGGCGTTCCAGTTCAAGTAAAATGGGTAAATAACCTTAGGGATGCTTCGGGGAATCCCCTTCCAAATCTGTTTGCTGTTGACCCAACGCTTACTTGGGCTAACCCCAACAGCATCCAAACGCCTTATCCAAGTTCTGCACCGCCAAATGGTTATCCGCAAGCTCAAAGTCCAGTACCCATTTCAATACATCTCCACGGAGGGGAAGTTCCGTCGACTTCCGATGGAAACCCTGATGCATGGTGGACCACAAACGGCTTGCATGGAAGTGCCTACAATACTGAGTTGCCCACCGACAACAATGCAGCAGTTTTTGATTATCCCAATGAACAGCAAGCAACAACACTCTGGTATCATGACCATGCAATGGGGATAACTCGACTCAATGTCATGTCTGGACTTGCCGGTTTTTACCTATTAAGAAGCCCCGATGACCAAATCGCAGGATTATTGCCTGAAGGCCAGTTTGAAGTTCCTCTCGCGATTCAAGACAGAAATTTTCTCTCAGATGGATCGCTCTTTTTTTCAAATCAAGGAATTAACTCCACAATCCATCCATATTGGAATCCCACGTTTTTGGGAAACACCATAATGGTTAATGGGTTGGTTTGGCCAAACATGGACGTTAAACAAGGTCAGTATCGACTTAGAATTTTAGATGGTTCAAACTCACGCTTCTACACGTTGCATTTCTCAAACAACATGGCTTTTACTCAGATTGGAAGCGATGGGGGATACCTGAAAGCTCCTACACAGTTGACTTCGCTAACGATTGCGCCGGGTGAACGAGTTGACTTACTAGTCGATTTTTCAAGTGTAGCTGCAGGTGAAAAAGTTGTTCTTCAAAATTCTGATTCTACATTAAACAACGACGAAAAACAAAACGTGGGCCAAATTATGCAGTTTACGGTGGGCAGTGAGAAAGGGTTTGTGCCATCCTCGCTGCCATCTGAGTTAAACCCAACTCTTACTGGAAGTTTTCCAACTTTGTCATCTCCATTGCGCACCAGAACCCTCACACTTATCGACCAAGGAGCCCCAAACACAGTAGCAATGCTGCTGGATGGACAACTTTGGGATGCGCCAGCTTCGGAAAAACCGCAGGCTGGAACAACAGAAGATTGGATTATTGTAAATCCAACCATGAATTCACATCCAATTCACCTTCATCTTGTTCAGTTTCAACTTATTGAGCGCCAAACTCTTGCTTCCGCACAATACCAATATGAATGGGATGGGTTAAACGGAAATCTTCCTCTAAAAAACACCACCGTAAATGTAGCTTCATTAAGTCGCTATTTAGAAGGTGATCCCCTAAAACCAGCATCAAACGAGCAATGTTGGAAAGATACGATTCAAGCAGACGCTGGGTCAATTACAGTTATCAGAATAAGATTTTCTCCACAAGATGGTTCAAATTATCAGTTTGACCCCGCAGTTGGACCAGGGTATGTTTGGCATTGCCATATTCTTGACCATGAAGACAACGAAATGATGCGTCCTCTAATCATTGTAGGCTCTAATAACCCGCTATCATCATTTTTAGGTATAACGTTGATTGCAGTAGCCGTTGCAGTTGCTGTGGCAGCATTGACTGCTCTTAAACGTTTTCGATGGGGAAAAAGCAAAAAATAGTCTCATTTGACCATCTCCCAATCTAGCATTAAGCAACAATATTACAGCTTAATTACTTGGGCATGAGGTATGCCGTCTATTTTTATAACCGCTTCCGGATGAACATATCCTTGAGCAATAGCTTTTTCAACACAATTCTTACCTACCAAGTTCACTATTGTTGAATTATTAATCAAGCCAACCGCTTCATCAACAGTAGCTTTTCGACCATTGTAAAACTCGTCTTTTATTTTAAAAACAATTTTGCCTTCTCTGAGTGTACGCCCTAACAAATCACAGTCGCAAACCGCCAAAAGTACGTTTTGGCCCATTTTTTTTATATTCAGGTAAACTTCCAAGTTTAGCTCTCTCACAATTGCTTAATGGATGACTTTGCTCCGCAAGCATTACATACCAGAAAAGCCAAACGTTTTTCTTTTACAATTCTGGTATCTGGACGTTTACAAACTGGACAAGTAACATAACCTTCTAAATACCTCTGTAGTAACCGATCAAAACTATCCCGCTGGAATTTTCCTTGGAAGATGGCACGTGTATCTGCGAAGGTGGCTGCGGTCGCCATTTCTCGAGTTAGGAACTTTAAGATGTGTTGAGGGTCACGGTCTAAGGCATCGGCTACTTCTTTGAAGTTTGAAATTATTGTACGCATACCAACGGTATTGATGTATAATCTAGGCAACTCTAGCCGTTCACGTTTTTCAGATACTTGAGGCATTTGAGCGCATGCTCGTTTTAGCAAGTCATCGTAATTGAAGCTCATGTTTCCATCACACCCAAACATGGTATCAGCACATATTTAAAATTATAACGAGAAAAACAACGTTCCAACCAAATGCGGAGGTTTTTTTTAACATATATCATTATATAAGGTAAAGTAAATCAATATAAATTCCGAAAGCAAAGCTAAGGTAATAACTCACAACTTAACAATACAGAGGCTAATGCGTGACAGAGAATCTAAAAACAAACCAAGAAGGCAACATCAACTTACAAATAGACAAAATAAAAAAGCAAATTGGTGAAGCAAACAATCAGATTAAAAAGTTTGTTGAGAAAAGAAACCAATTGCATGAACAAGTACGAAAAACTCGCGACGAAATCAACCAGATAAAAACTGAAAGAGACACCCTCAATGAGAGGGTCAAGTTGCTCAAGGAACAAAGAAATCTCATAAGAGCTAAAATGACGCCATTCATGGACGAAATCGCCGTGATAGACGCAAAAATTGCTGAACTCAGAAAAAATGTGCCACGCGTAAGCCAACATGAATTACAAGAAAATCTTGATGCTGTAGAATGGAGAATTTCTACAACTTCGCTTGATTTGCAGGAAGAAAAGAGACTTGTTGGCGAAGTAAAAGAACTTGAAATGCAGCTTAAAGGTTACAAGAAAATTGATAAACAACATCAAAAAATCAAGGATTTGCTTGTTCAACGCAAAATTCTTGAAGACCAAGCTGACGTTTTCCATAAAGAATTAACCGATCTAGCAAATAAAAGTCAAGAATTACATGGCACGATGATGGGTAAAGTAAACTCCTTAAAAAAAGACAGAATCGAAGCTGATAGTCTACATCAAGCGTTTGTTAAAGCCAAGGAGCAAAACGCTCTTTGGTATGAACAAATCAAGCAATTGATCGATCAAAATAGAGGATTGAGGGCTACATTTAGAGAATTTGACCTTGCAAAGAGAAAGGAAGAAGAAGCTAAATGGAAAGAAGAGCAAGCTAAACGTAAAGAGGAACAAGCCCAACGAGCAGTTAAAGAAAAAGAGATCAAAGAAAAAATTGGTTCTGAAGCGAAAGAGAAGCTGCAAAGAGGAGAAAAAGTAAATTGGGAAGAGTTCCAGCTAATGCTCGGTGACAATGAAGAAGAGGGCTCCGAAACGCAAGATTAAAGTTAAGTGTCAATATTAATGAAGATAGAGATTCGTGATGGCTAAAAAGGAAACTCACCCCCAGACGAAAAAACGTATCCTAATTTTGTGTGTTGATAGAGACGGCGATATAGAAGTTAAGACAGGCATAAAGACACCGCTTCTTGGAAGAACCTCTAACCTAGATGGAGCAGTTGCCTTAGCCCTCAAAGATCCTGAAGAACCCGATGCCAATGCAATGTTCGAAGCCGTTAGACTATACGATCGATTACGCGATGAGAAACAGCCTGAAGAAATCTTCGAAGTCGCAACGATCTCTGGGAACGAATTAGGGGGCGTAGGTGCTGATAGAAAACTTGTCTTTGAATTAAACAATTTACTCGAATCTTTCATCGCTAACGAAGTGATTTTGGTTACTGACGGATACTCTGATGAAGCGATTTTGCCCCTCGTAGAGTCAAGAGTGCCTGTTTCGTCAGTGAGACGCATAGTTATCAAACACAGTGAATCAATTGAAGAAACAGCCGCTGTTTTTACAAAGTACATTCGACTCTTGGTTGATAACCCAAGATATGCCCGCATGGCTTTAGGTTTGCCAGGAATATTAGTTCTCATCTTTGGCATCTTTTGGGGAATCAATCTTTTTTATCCAAACACAATTTACTATTACGGAATTGCCTTCGTATTAGTCCTCGGTGGGTTCTTGCTTCTCAAAGGCTTTGGCGTCGACAGAGCAACCAAAGACTTCTACAAGTGGGCAAGAGACTATTCACCACCACCGCTTCCCATGCAAATCTCGAACTATACAGTTATCGCTGGAATACTTTGCATTGCCGTAAGTGTCTATCTGGGTGTAGCAAGTGTTAGTATTAACGCGGCACCTTTTCCTAGCGATTTGGGCGGATGGTTGTCGATAACTCCAAAAATTGCTTCGTTCTTTATTAAAGGTGTTCAGGACTTGTTGATAGTGGGTATAAGTATTGTTCTCCTTGGTCGCAGTGTTCGATTATACTTTGAGCGAGATTCACGATTATTGCGGAACGCTGCCTTAATCGTTTCAGTAGCTTGGTCACGTTGGGTCCTTGAAGGTACAGCCAACGTAATAATATACTATTACAACAAATCATCGCCTGTAATAGGCATAAATGATCCGATTTTTTCAAGTTTCCTTTTCACCATAATAGTTGGTATCCTAATCGGCGTCGCTTCGGTCTTGTTAATTTACATAATTAACAGATCAGCAAAAGATTTCTTTAAGAAAAGAGAAGAAAAAACAGAACAACTATGAGCTTTTTTGCCGAAATTTCCTTTTCTGTTCAGGGGAAGCTTTAATTGAACCCATCAAGGCTTTAGCTATAGTGCATAACAAAAAAATATGTGTCGAAATACTTCAGGAATGAGAGGTCCACGTAGTGCTTAAAAGATTGCTTTCTGTCATTGGCGCTTACAAAGTTTACGAGAAATGGCTCTTTCTCCAAGTTCGAAACGGTATCAAACCCGAACATATAGCCATAATACTTGATGGAAACAGAAGATGGGCAAGCGATCAGGAAAGTAATCCTTGGCTGGGAGACAAGTGGGGTCACAAACAAGGAGCTGATACGGTCGAGCAGCTTTTAGATTGGTGCCAAATGTTCGGTGTCAAGTACGTCACTCTCTACACATTTTCCACAGAGAATTTCAATAGACACCCCGATGAAATTTCCAAGATTATGCAGATAGCCGAAGAAAGATTTCGCAAATTGCTAACAGATGAACGTGTCCATAAAAATAAGGTTCATGTTAAAATTATTGGTAGAACTAACCTTCTCCCAGAAAGTTTACGGAATGCAATAGCAGACGTTGAGAAGGCTACAGAAACTTATGACTGTTATTTCTGGAATTTCGCTTTTGCTTATGGCGGCAGAGCAGAAATCGTGGATGCAGCTAAAACAATTGCAACTAAAGTGAAGAGCGGCGAACTAAATGTCGATGACGTAACTGAAAATACCTTCGAGAAATACCTTTACACTTCCCATATGACAAAACAGGACCCAGATATGATTATACGAACATCTGGGGAAGAGCGCTTAAGTGGTTTCTTACTTTGGCAAGCGGCATATAGCGAGCTTCTNTTTTTGGATGTTTATTGGCCAGACTTCCGTTTAATTGACCTCTTAAGAGCCATTAGAGTTTTCCAGCAACGTAAACGACGTTTTGGAGCATAAGAGGAAATAGTTAAGAACGTTTTTTGGCGCTGACTATTGAGATTACATCTCGATCTTTGAGGGTGGCGTCCTCTCCAATTCTTCTTTTGTCTCGAGCATCAATAGCATAAAGGAAGTTTTCACCTAGTTCAGTATGGATTAAATAGGCGAATAAGTGGGCGGTTGTACCTTTGGGAACAAGGTAGGCATCGGGTAGGACGCGCCCATTATGGTCGGACAGGTGTTCGAGGTCTTCGACGGGGTAGACAGTTATCATATCGAGGAGTTTAAAGTATGCTGTGTTTATAGCTTCCTGAACACCTGTAGTGTTGTTTGGTTTGAGGATTTTCTCTTTTACTTGTTCAAGAGCTTTAACCTGACCAGCTGACAGCTTCTCTGGATGAGATATTTTAAAATCTTTATCGCCTGGTTTGTAATCAATCAACTGCTTTTCCGCGGCGCGTCTTAGCACTAACTCTGCTTCCGCTGAGGCAGGAATAACAATATAATCGAGTTTTTTCAAACGTTCAACGTTTGCTTGTGAAGTTGGCAAATCAATCTTGTTGGCAACAATTAACAAAGGTTTTGAAATTCGTCGTAAATTATCAACGAAACGATAGAAATCCTCTTCAGTCCAAGATGCTGGTTTGTCAAGGTTCAAGTTTGCCCTTCGGACAGCTTCATTTATGAATTGACGTTTAATGCTCAGTCCCGTTAAGCGATCCTCAAGATGGTGAGCAATTCCTTTTTTGTCAGCCTCCGCAGTTCTGGCAATTTTTGACCAATCTTTCTTAAGTATAGTCACCATCCACATAGTTATTTCGCGTTCAAGAAACCGTACATCTTCCAACGGATCGTGTTCTCCTAGTTTGCAGCTTTTTCCCTCGCAGTCTGTTCCTCCTGAAGCGTCTATCACATGGATTAGTGCGTTTGCTCTACGGATTTCATCTAGAAACTGGTTACCTAAGCCCTTTCCTTCCCAAGCACCTGGAACAATGCCTGCAATATCGATTAATTCCACTGGGACAAGTCTTGTGCCGTCCAGACAGAGAGAGTTCCGTGGGTTATCTTGAACTTTAAATTCATCGTGGACACATGGAGTTCGGACGTAGCCGACTCCTCGGTTCGGCTTGATCGTTGTGAATGGGTAATTGGCTATTTCAGCTGCAACCAAAGTTGCAGCACTAAAAAATGTGGATTTTCCAGTGTTTGGCTTTCCAACCACTCCGAGTAAACGTGAATAAGACTTTTGCATTGACAATTCGTTATCACTCAATGTATTGTTGCGATTTATTACGCTATATTATTTGTGCTTGAATGAGAATAAAACATCGATACCNTTATACTCTTTGCGTTTTGACTGCAAGTAGTTACTGATATATTCAGCCTTAATAAACAATAAAATAAACGAGACTCACATGAGATAGTTAAGTAATAGCTGAATATACCTAAACAAAAATGTGGAACATGAACCTATGGTTCTTTATGGGTTGCTGTTTCCAAATTCAACAAAAAATTTTTCAAATAGGCTTAGTGATTTATACTAGCGCGCTTTTTTTTCTGGATAGCAGTGATAACTGTGATCAATCAAACAAAAGTCGGGGACAAAGCACCGGATTTTATTTTACCCGATGAGAAAAACAGAGCAAGAAGCCTGAAGGATTTTTTAGCACGAAGGTCTTAACATTGCAACAAGAGGTATAGTTACAGCCGTGTCGCAGGCGTCGACACTGAGGGATTGCCACCCGCCGGTGGGAAATAATAAGGAGAAAAATTCAAAAATGAAAAATAATGAATCGAAGAATGTATTTGTTTTGGGCAAGAATGAACATGTAATAGTAAGCAAACGCTCCCTTAACCCGCAAGTGACTGAGATTACGTTGGTTGCACAAGAAATAGCTGAGAAAGCCCAAGCAGGTCAGTTTGTAATTCTACGGATAGATGAAGGAGGCGAAAGAATCCCTCTCACGCTCTTCAAATGGAACAGTGCGGAAGGCGCTGCAGGAACGATTACGTTGATTTTCCAGCACCTCGGAGTATCAACTAAAAAGCTTGCTGCCTTAAGTGTAGGAGATGAAATCCTAAACGTAGCTGGTCCACTAGGGAATCCCAGTTGTATACAGAATTATGGTGTTGCTGCAGTTGTTTGTGGAGGAGTAGGCACCGCGGCGGCTTATCCTATTGCTGTGGCCCTTAAGGCTGCTGGCAACAAAGTTGTTTCCATTCTCGGAGCAAGGAATAGGGAGCTTCTAATTCTCGAGGACGAAATGAAAACAGTCTCTGATGAGTTATTCATCTCAACCGATGACGGTTCAAAAGGGCAGAAAGGATTCGTTAGCGATGTTCTAAGATTGCTTATTGAGAAAAAATACCCGCTTGGCATCGTTTATGCTATAGGTCCAGTGCCTATGATGAGGGCAATAGCAGAGGTCACTCGACCTTACGGAATTAAGACAATAGTTAGCCTAAACCCCATAATGGTGGATGGTATGGGAATGTGCGGTTCTTGTAGAGTAACCGTCGGCGGTGAAACAAAGTTTGCTTGCGTCGACGGACCGGAGTTTGATGCACACAAAACAGACTTTAAAGAATTAATAGGTCGATTAAGGGAATATCCTGAGGAAGAAAGTTCAGCGTTAGCCTTCCGTGAAAAAGGCGAAGGAGCTACTTGCCCATGCAGGAAGCATTGAAAGAAAAAACTGCAGCTCAACCTAAAAAAAATGCTGTTCCAATGCGAAAGCAATCGCCCAAAACCCGAACGCAGAATTTCGAAGAAGTAGAAATAGGATATTCAGAAGCAGAAGCATTGCAGGAATCAAAGAGATGTCTTAATTGTCCAAGCTCTCAGTGTGTTAAAGGCTGCCCTATTGGACTAGACATCCCCGCCTTCATCAAGCTCATCAAAGAGAATAAGCTTAGCGAAGCCAGTAAAAAAATCAAAGAGAAAAACAGCCTTCCTGCAGTTTGCGGCAGGGTCTGCCCCCAAGAAGAACAATGCCAAAAACTCTGTTTGCTGGGCAGAAAAGGGCAATCAGTTTCGATAGGTAGACTTGAAAGATTTATTGCTGACTTTGAGTTAGAAAAGGGAACGCACATTCCTGTCTTGCCAAAACCATCAGGCAGAAAGGTTGCTGTAATAGGTTCAGGACCAGCTGGATTGACGGTGGCAGCTGAACTGGCAAAATTGGGGCACGAAGTAACAGTTTTCGAGGCGCTTCATACTACTGGCGGTGTTCTCATTTATGGCATCCCCGAATTTAGGTTGCCGAAGAAAATTGTTCAGGCAGAAGTCGATTACATTAAAAGGTTAGGTGTGGAAGTGCGTACGGACATCCTAGTAGGAAGAACGTTTACAATTGAAGATTTGTTCAAAAAGGGTTACGACGCGGTCTTTATCGGCTCTGGCGCTGGGCTGCCATTATTCCTGAATATTCCTGGCGAAAACTTGTTGGGCATCTATTCAGCTAATGAGTTTCTCATACGAGTTAACCTTATGAAATCATACCAGTTTCCACTCTACGATACACCCCTAAAAGTAGGTAAAAAAGTGGCAGTTATAGGCGGAGGAAACGTAGCTATGGACTCAGCACGCAGCGCTATACGATGCGGTGCAGAAGAAGTAAGCATAATCTACCGAAGATCAAAAGAGGAGTTGCCCGCTAGAAAGGAAGAGTTACTAAATGCCGAAGAAGAAGGTGTAAATTTCAAGTTCCTTGTTGCTCCAACCAGATTCATAGGCGACGAGCAAGGGAGGGTAAACGCAATTGAACTTGTAACAATGGAACTCGGAGAACCAGACGCTTCTGGTAGACGAAGACCAATCCCCATCAATGGCTCAGAAACTATTATGAAAGTGGATACCGTAATTGTGGCAATTGGACGAACTCCCAATCCAGTAATTCAAACCGTAACAAAAGGTCTCCAAACAACAGAACATGGCACCATTGTCGCAGACCCCGAAACTGGACAAACCAAACTACCAGGCATTTTCACTGGAGGAGATATCATGACAGGGGAAGCCACAGTTATAAACGCTATGGGTTCAGGAAAAAGAGCTGCGCAGGCTATCAATAAATATCTGCTTAGCAAGAATCCAAAGGAGATTAAATAAACAAATATTCTGCAGAACCTGTCTTAGGGCTTTGTAATTCTCTACTATCTTGGCTTTTTTTTACTTTTTTTCCTATCTTTTGTTGTTATTTTGCAGTATAGTGATGAGCTTTTTGATCGTTTTCTATTCTGGAAATCTTGTTGGTTATTGCGCCCTGTCACTGCAATTCTTCTTCATTCAGGAGGTTTTTGTGTTGTCGACGGTCACGCTGGGTGACGCATTATCTACTTGGGACTTGTTTTTTTACATAAAAATATCCCGACTAAATGTTTAGAAGATTTCGTATTAAGTGCTGAATGGGAAAACTTTGCGACTTTTTACTTTTAAATAATTATAACGACGTAATAGGTGAAAATAGACTTTGCTTTCCATGAATATGTTTAGAATAACATTTCCGAAAACCAGCGTCTTTTGATAGCGAGATAGTTTATCTTTTAATAGAGAGAAGCTACGATTGCAGTCTCAGTTCCTTGAATTTGCGGAATCTCTCTTTGTATTTGAGAAATAAGTAGTTGCAGGTCTTTGTTGTCGTTTGCTTTTACCGAGCAAATTAAATCGTAGGGTCCAAAGATCGTATCAGCCGACAAAACCTTAGGCATACTTTGGAGCTTTTCTTGAACCAATTCAAGATTTATGGGTTGAGTATGTAGGAAAAGAAAAGCATACGGTTCCTCAGTGAAAGATTTGCCTTCTGAGAGGACAATAAAAGTCTCCATTTTGTCAATTATTGCCTCTTGAGCAGTTATTGTCCTAATCGGATTAAACCGTTTGCTAATAAATTCGTCAAGATTTCTTAATCCGCACAGTTGGATGAGAACTTCAGCAGGTCCAAGAAGCAAATATATGTCTTTTTTGCATAGTCCCATTTTAATTAACTCATCTAGGACTTTGGTTTTAACGCCCACTTTGCAAGATAACGTATTGCATGATAACATCATATACGCTTTCATAAAAGTGACCAATAATGTAGTGATACGATCTGATTGATAAGGTTAACCTAATTTTAACTTTTAGAGATACTATAAAGTTTCTGTAGTTTAGGAATTTAGAACGGGCAGACAACTGCTTTTCCTCTTCACTTGAGCTTTTTTCCCTGACTTCACATGG
>JGI20214J51088_10000374_pt1 | contig 31665 bp, 26 predicted proteins | sample WetSurMetagenome_FD_51088 | JGI IMG/M metagenome (IMG submission 51088) | reverse complement strand
TACGGCTGAAATTGTAAGTGAATGTGAATTTGACGGTATATATTTTGACGCTATTGACGGAAGTGATATCCTTGCAGGAGAAGAGAATTTCTGGTATTATGGAACCAAGTTTATTTTTGAGGTTGCAAAACAGCTGAAACATCCAGTTGGAATGGAAATGAGCTCTATGTCACACCTTTGGTGGCATTACAGGTCCCGCTGGCAGGCATGGGACAGACCAGTAAGAGGATATAAAAAATTCGAAGACATACATTCTGCTGCTATAAAATCAGGTCGTCTGTTTCTTCCTCCTAAGATTAAATCAAATGAGTATGAACATGGCCTTTGGCGAGGCCATACACCTCTGATTAATAAATACGCAGCTGCTGAAAACGGAGGACTTCTTCTCCCCCTTCACCTGGGCTGGTGGGGAAATCAAACATGGAATCCGCCGCAGGTAGAACCAACTTTTCCTGACGATATTGAGTACCTCTGCTGTAAAATGATTGGGAACAACGCCGGACTTTCGATGCTGGGTGGTGTTGATAAGAAAAACCTGGATGCAAATCCGCTGTTCAAAAAACTAACCGGAATAATAAAACAATACGAAGAGTTACGACATAAAAATTATTTCAGTGACACAATACGTGCAATTCTCCGCCAGCCGGGAAAAGAATTCACTCTATTCCAGGGAACAGACGGGAAATGGAATTTTAAACCTGTCGCTTATCAAAAACATAAAGTTGAGGGTCTCAACCATCCTTCAGCTCATTGGATTGTAAACAATGAATTTGGAAAACAGGCAGTTAAACTAAGGATTGAGCCGCTAATGTCAGTCAGACCGTTCAATGATCCATCCAACGTTGTTCTTGCAGATTTTTCACAAAAATCTCAGTTTATAAATAAAGGAAATGCTATAGGTGTATCAGGTGGTATAAAAGCTTCAATCGAAAAACCCGGTGGAGGCAGTGCCAGTGGGCTTTTTTCTGCACTTAATTCAGAAAAATCATCTATTGAAGGTTTGTGGATAAAAATGGAGAAGAAATTTGAACCATGGCTGGATATTAATAAAAATCAGGCACTTGGAGTTTGGATAAAAGGAGATGGAAACGGGCAGCTGCTGAATATCAGGATTGAGAGTCCGAAACAGCTTTCTCATGGTGCCAGGGGAGATCACTTTGTTAAAATAGATTTTACGGGATGGAAATATTTTGAGCTTGTAGAAATTGAATCATCGGAATTCAGTAACTATCTCTGGCCCGATTCAGGCTTTTATGTTTATGATTCATATCGCCATACAGTCCAATTCAATAATGTTGATAAATTGCAGTTATGGTATAACAATCTTCCTGCAGGGAAAGAAGTTAACTGTCTTATCGGAACAATTAAGGCTCTTCCGATGGTTCCGATAAAAATTATTAACCCGATACTTACAATTGGAAGTGAAAAAATAACTTTTCCTGTAGAAATGGAATCGGGTATGTACCTCGAATTCAGATCCCAGGCTGACTGTAAATTATTTGGTTCCAAAGGGGAATTTCTGAAGGATGTTCAAATTGAGGGGAATATACCAGCACTTAAAGATGGTGACAATGATATTTCATTTTCATGTAAAGGCACTGAAGGAGTAAATTCAAGAGTGCAGGTCACGGTAATCAGTGAGGGAAATCCTCTTGATAAATGATTACTAATTGTTTGAAATTCAAAACATAATCTACTTGTAAAAGAAAAAAATGAAAAGACGATCATTCCTCAAAAATGCAACTGCTTTTTCGGCTATTACACTTTTAAAACCATCAGTATCTGCCGGAGGTGATTTAACCGTGAGAACCGAAGTTACTTCAAATAATATTTTACTGGGAGTAATCTCTTCCGCCAATAACCCTGAAGAGGATTTAAAGATTGTGAGGGACCTTGGTTTTCCCACCTGCCAGCTTAGTGTTGACAAATTTTCTCCGGAACTTGCTGCACGAGTATCTGCAGCCTTGAAAAAATACAGATTGAAAGCAACAACACTCATCTGTATGGGTCCGGGTATCTACAAATGGAACTTCACAGAGGGTCCTTCGACGATAGGTCTTGTTCCTCGTGAGATGAGGTCAGAACGGGTTGAACGATTAATAAAGGGCATTGATTTTTGTAAAGCTGCAGGAATTCCTGCTGTACATGCCCATTTTGGTTTTATTCCGGAAGACCCCAAAGATATTTTGTATATTGAGTTCATTAAAACAATGAAACCAATCGGTGAATATGCTCTGAAACAGGGCATTGAAATCTATTTTGAAACAGGACAGGAAACACCTGTTACGCTGCTCAGGGCAATAACAGATATTGGAACCGGAAACCTGTTTGTCAATTATGATACAGCGAATCTTGTTATGTATGGAAAAGCAAATCCACTTGATGGATTGAAGGTTATAGGAAAATATGTTAAGGCACTTCATGCTAAAGACGGGCAGTATCCTACTAATCCGAATGAGTTGGGAAAAGAGGTTCCGATTCCCGAAGGTGAAGTGAATTTCCCGGCAATAATTTCATATCTTAAAAAGCTGGATTTCAATGGTAGTATAACAATAGAATTTGAGCTTGCAGAAAAGAATAGTGAATATATTTTAAAAACGAAAAAGTATCTCGAAAAAATAATATCATGAGATTCTGAGCGTAACAAAGTGGAGTGAAGAACTGAGTACCCCTTTAGGTGGACGAGCTCACCGAAGGTAATCTCCTGTTGATTTTAAGTATTATCCATTTAGAAATGATTCTATTAATATGAAATTCTGTTTTTAAAATATTATAATGTTTAATTATTCCATTTCATTATAAAGAAACTTCATCACTTAACAACAACATCAAATGAAAAAATATAATGTAGGAATCATAGGTTACAGCTGGGCTGCAGGGGCTCATATAGAAGCTATAAACAAAACTTCCTGGGCAGAAGTCACTTCTTTATGTTCTTCAAGAAAGCTAGACTCTTCTGAGATAAGTGCAAAGCATGGTGGAACAATTAAGTGTTACACTGATCTCGCCCAAATGCTGGCCGACCCTAACCTTCACGCAGTATCCATTTGCAGTTACCCTGCTGATCATGCAAAGCAGGCTATTATGGCAGCAACAGCCGGTAAGCATCTGATTATCGAAAAACCATTGGCTTTGACATGGGATGATTGTCTTGCAGTCAAAGCAGCCGTTGATAAAGCCCGAGTAAAAGCATGTGTCTGTTTCGAATGCCGTTTTTCAAGCCAGTTACTTACTATCAAATCAGTTATTGACAAGGGGCTCCTGGGTGAAATTCATTACGGAGAGATTGACTATTATCATGGTATAGGCCCATGGTACGGACAGTTTCGGTGGAATATCAAAAAAAGTGCAGCCGGAAGCAGTCTTTTATCAGCAGGTTGTCATGCCCTTGATGCCCTGCTTCTCTGCATGGGACATGATATTGAGACTGTAACTAATTACTCTGCATCTTCCGTTAACAAGGATTTCGCTAAATATGAATATCCGACAACATCGGTAAGTATCATTAAGTATAAAGATGGCCGTATTGGCAAAGTGGCATCGGTTATAGATTGTTTGCAACCTTATTATTTTCATATTCACCTTGTTGGCAGTGAAGGCAGTATTCTTGACAATAAGTTTCATACCACTCAGCTGAATGGACTCAACAAAAATAAATGGAGCGAACTCTCTATGAAATTGCTCGATTCGGGTGATGTCTCCGATCATCCATATCAGATGCAATTTGAGGCATTTTTTAATGCACTTGATCAGGGAAAGGAAATGCCACTTACCAGCCTTACAGAAGCTCTTTATACACATGAGATAATCTTTTCAGCTGAGCGTTCTTCCGGCCTGACAGTTTAATGATCTTATAGTTTATCAGATGATTGAGACTTAATAATAACAATACAAACAAAAGGAGTATTATGAAAAAAATTCTATTTCTTCTATTGGTTATAAGTTATGGTTGTATAAATAAGAATGAATCCAGGGAAAAAATAAAATCTGAAATGCAGATCCCTGTCCTTGCCTGGTACAGCATCCCTCCTGAAGAAACATCTCTGGCGCGGTATATAGAGCTTAAAGAATCAGGGATAACACTCAATTTAAGCTTTTTTCCTGATGCAGAAACAATGTCAAAGGCACTTGATACTGCTCAGAAGGCTGGTATTAAGATGATAATTTCCTGCCCGGAACTTAAAACAAAAACGGAAGAAACAGTAAGAAGATTTATGAATCATCCGGCAATTGCAGGCTATATGCTCCGTGATGAACCTAATCGCACTGATTTTCCTGGTCTTGGGGAATGGGCAAAAAAAATACGTTCAGTTGATGATAATCATTTTTGCTATCTGAATCTCTTTCCAAATTATGCTTCCGAAACTCAACTGGGCACTAAAACCTATCAGGAACATGTAGATATTTTCATTAAAGAAGTTCCATTACAACTCATCTCGTTTGACCATTACCCTGTGCTTGGTGATTCCCTGAGACCTAACTGGTATGAGAATCTGGAAATTATCTCCGAAGCAGCCAGAAAAGCAGGGAAGCCATTCTGGGCCTTCGCTCTTTCCGTTGCCCACGGACCCTATCCAAAACCCACTGTCGCGCAACTCAGGTTGCAGGTATTCAGCGATCTGGCCTATGGAGCACAGGGAATACAGTATTTTACATACTGGACACCCTATGACACTACCTGGAAATTTAACAATGGACCAATTACCCTTGAAGGGAAAAGAAGTGAGGTCTATGACAGAATAAAATTTGTAAACGATGAAATAAGAAATTTGTCAGGAGTCTTTCTGGGTGCCAGTGTAATTTCAGTTACTCATACCGGTACTATTATTCCCTCGGGGACTAAGCCTCTTCTGAATCTGCCTGATCCTATAAAGTCTCTTAAAACTGAAGGCATCGGAGCTGTAGTATCTGTTTTGAAGAATGGCGCAAATTCTTATCTTGCTGTAGTAAACCGTGATTTCAGGAATCCGATGAAACTATCCATTGAATGCGACAAAAAAGTTAAAAAAGTATTAAAAGATGGCTCAGTGATTCCGGCAAGTGCTTACATGAATACAACGGAAATAGATGCAGGAGACATTGCGATCTTTAAATGGGTTGAATAGTATTTAAAAAATTTGAGATACTTAGGCACTCCAGGCACTCCAGGCACTTTAATCTGACAAAACTGATAAACTGATTTAAAAATAATACACTATGAAACGAAGAGATTTTCTACAAAGTACAGCCGCACTGTCTGCTGTGACAATATTAAGCCCTTCAACAGCTTTCGGATCGAATGCAAACTCAGCAATCCGTATGGGAATTATTGGCTGTGGTGGCAGAGGAACACATGTTATAACCTCAATGTCAAGAAATACCAATATAAATATAATTGCAATGGCTGATCTTTTTGAGGATAAGCTGTTATTTGCAAAAAAGATCATCGATGAGCAGAACATAAAAAAGGGATTCTCCGCAATATCGAAAACATTTACATATACAGGTTCAAAAGCATACCAGCGGCTGCTTGAAAATAAAGATATTGATGCAGTATTAATCTCCTCTCCTGCCTATACACATGCTGACTTTCTTGAAGCTGCTGCATTTGCCGGCAAACACATTTATTGCGAAAAGCCGGCTGCACCTGATGTTGCCGGGTGTCGCAAAGTTGAGCATGTTGGGAACCTGGTGAACGGAAAACAAAGTATTGTAATTGGATTTCAGATCAGGCACGCTACTCCCTATGTTGAAATGGTAAACCGTATCCAGAGGGGAGATCTCGGGGAGATATTAAATGTTCATCTTTGCTATTTAGCAACAGAATCCACCGTCGGGAATATTTCAGGACTTTCCTACGATGAAGCCCGCATCCGGAATCAATATAATTTTCATGCATTATCGGGTGGAGTTATGCTTGACCAGGCTATACATATGATTGATGTTTGTAACTGGGCCCTTCAAAAACTACCCATAGATGCCATAGGAACAGGAGGTAAAGATGAAACTCATAAATTCGGAGATACATGGAAACATTTCCAGGTCCTGTATCAATATCCAGGGATAAATGTATCAGTTCTGGCAACACAATTCGGACCTGCATTTGGAGATGTATGTGCAAAATTCATCGGTACAAAAGGAACTGCGGAGGCACATTATTCAGGTGGTGTTTATATAAGTGGTCAAAATCCATGGGATTCTGGCGTTCTCCGTTGTGCTACAGGCGAATTGACAGATGAACAGAGAAAAGCCGGCGTCTTTCTTTCTGCTCTGCAGGATGCAGATGAGAACAAGGAGATAGCATTCATAAAAAGTATTGAAACAGGAAATTATCTGAACCAAACCAGGTCAGGAGCCGAATCTGCACTCACTGCTATAATGGGCAGAGAAGCTGCTATTTCAGGAGAAAGGATTGGCTGGGATGAACTTCGTAATTCCAATGCAAGACTCGATCCGATGCTAAACCTTTCACAATTTGATAAATAAAATAAATTACAAAATGAATTCCTTACACAGAACTCACGATTTTATCAATGGCAGTACTGTTGACCGCCCACCATTTCATCCTATATTGATGCGGCTAGCAGCAAAGTATGCAGCTGTGAAATACAAAGATTTTTGCCTGAATTACAAAAAGAAATGTGAAGCCAATATCAGGTGTTCAACCGACTTTTCATACGACTGGGTAAATGTTATGTCGGACCCTTATGCTGAAGCCTCTGCTTATGGGACAAAACTTTTCTATCCTGAAGATAACCTGCCACAGGTAACTGAATATCTTATTAAAGAAATTTCTGATATTGATCATCTTTCTGTGATCAGGGTAAATGATCACGACCGTTTAAAGGCCAGGGTCGAAGAGATCAGGGAATTTCACAGGCTGGTTGGACGTACTCAGTTCATCTGCGGATGGGTAGAAGGTCCGTTAGCCGCATATTGCGATATCAGGGATCTCTCTGCTGCATGTATGGATATGTATGAGCATCCCGAAAAAGTGAAACTTGTGCTGAATATTATGGCAGAAAGTGCTGCAGGATTTATTACAGCCCAGGTGAAAGCCGGAGCCCATTGTATAGGTATAGGCGATGCTGTTTGCTCACTTATCTCACCTGAACTTTACCAGGAGTTCGTTTTTCCTCTCGAAAAAGCTTTAATTGAACATACACATTCGTTAAACGCTATGGTAAAACTTCATATATGCGGAAACACTTCTGCTATCCTGCCCGATATGATCAATACAGGTGCTGATATTGTCGATATAGATCACCTGGTTGGCTCAATGAGTAATTTTATAAACTTATTTCCGGAGAAGCAGGTACCGTCAGGAAACAGCGATCCGGTTACCGTCATCCGTGACGGAAACAAGGAATCCATCAAAGAGAGCGTTCTCCAGTGCTTTAAAGCTACTAACGGTCGTGGCATCGTTTCAGCAGGATGTGAAATCCCCCCGGATACTGAATTTGGGAACATGACAGCATACCGTGATGCAGCTCATGGACTGAAAAAGTACTTTATTTGATATTTAGATGGAAGGCAGAAACCTGAAGATTTAAAAATTTGGAATATTATTAACCTGGAACCAGTAATCAGTAATCAGGAACCAGGAACCAGGAACCAGGAACCAGGAACCAGGAATCAGGAACCAGGAACCAGGAACCAGGAACCAGGAATCAGTAACCAGTAACCATGGATTCTATTAAATTTGATGGGACGGCTGGAATTAGTGTTGAGTAAATATGCTTTTAATGAATAAATGTATCATATCCTTAGTCATCATTCTTTTCATTATGTCCTGCTATGTTACCAGCGGACAGCTTCCTGATATAAAAGTTGCTGAGAGGTACGGATTAGTTATTCCAAAACCTGATGAAGATACTCCGTCGGTTCCTGAATGGCTGCAAAAGGCTGACATGTTCACATGGGGCAGTGACTTATGGAAGGATTATAAATTCACCTTAAAAGATACTGTTATGACCCGGATTGTCCGGATCCGGGAAAGAAATAATCCCATCCAGGTTACAGAGCATTATCCGGTAGAAACAATTAGTTCATTTGATGGATCGCTGGTTAAGGGTGTTTCATTGATCTCACATATACCGCATAGCAAGAAGGCAGTTGAAGAAGCCCATAAACAGGGATTCAAAGTCATCCCATATGTACATTTTACTGATATTCATTCTTTTTATGCCGACCAGGATGTTTTTTTGTTCCAGCATCCTGAAATACTTTTGAAAGATGCAGAAGGTAAATGGGCTCATATCCCCATGGATGGTTCGGACAGGGCATTCCGTTTTCTGACATGTTCGAATAGTCCAAGCTATTGGAAACTATCCCTTTCTTATATAAAAAAGATGATGGATATGGGTTCTGACGGGATTTTTATCGACAATGTAGATAACAGGGATGCTTGCATGGCACCAAAATTTGATGGAAGAAATCCGGAATTTCCTGCCTATATACATGAACATCTTTTTCCCGACAGTTCATGCAACTATGCATGGGACAGAATGCTTCAGACTATACGTGTGCTGGTTAAAAGTTACGGAGATGACAAAATCGTAATTCTCAACTCAGGTATAGATACTCAACTACAAAAAAACAGTGATTGTTGTATGTGGGAGTCATTTATATATAGCTGGGCCTGGGATGGGAGAAATCAAACATGGAATGATGTCAAAGAGAGGGCACACAAGAATGCATGGTATCTGAATTCCGGGAAAAGAATAACTGCATTATCAACAATAAACGCCTCACGTAAAGAGGCTAAAGATGATGCTTTCTGGGCTTTTTCTGCTGCAAGACTGGTTGATTTTATCTGGTGGGCTGCATTGAATGGCAGTGGTGCAGAGATTTTGTATCAGGCTCATATGGGTAAAGGACTTGAGCCATTCCGAGAGTCTAATGGTATTGCATACAGAGCGTTTGAAAATGGGATTATAGTTTTGAATAATAGTTCCGGTGATCAGAATGTTGAATTAAAGCTACCTGTTGGATTTCAGATAACCAGAGTTCGGGACATTTATGACGGATCGAGGATCATTGAGATAAGAAACAAGAAGATCAGAGTGAATATTTCTAAAGCAACAGCAAGAGTATATCTTTCACAGCAAAGCCTGAAACTGAAATAATTCAGGCTGAAAAGTTATAACCAATGATCAGGCAGGCAACTGAGTTCAGGTTTTCGGACAATGACTTCAGACTTCATTAATTCATTAACCATTTTCAACCAGACTCTCCTCCTCCTTTGTTTCTTTAGGTTTTGGTAAAAAAGAGACGATAACAGCACCTGTTAATGCTACACAAATCAGCACAATAAAACCTGTGGAATAACTTTTGGTAGCATCATTATATAAAGCTCCAAGGAGCATTGGGAACAAAGATTCAGCAATACCATCGGCTACAAGGATTATTCCCATCGTCCTTCCAAGAGCCCGTATACCGAAAAGGTCGCCGGCCATCAAAGGAATAATCATATAATCTCCCCCAAGTCCGATTCCGAATATCACTGCGAAGATATAAATACGACCTGGAAATTCAGGCATAAGTAATAAGGGTATGGCAGAAGCCACAATAAGGTATATCAGAATCATTACGTACTTGCGACTGATTAAATCGGCCAGCCAGCCCATCAATACTCTGCCTGCCAGACTTGACAATAACACTAAAGAAATAACATGGGCTGCCTGAGATTGTGAGAAGTTAAGGTCACGAAGATAAAGCTTCAGATGCTGGTTTATACCGCCAACAGCACCTATTGCACACATACTTCCAATCCCAAGCAGATAGAAATTCCGGTTAGTCAGAATATTTTTAATTGGTACAGATGGTTGGCTTTTGCTGGTCTGTCTTTCTTTTGAAGAGGATCCTCGCAGAAAATAAACCATTGGAAATGCAAGAACTACTGCAATAACTCCTAGTGCAGCCAAAGAATTGTGCCATCCATAATTCCTTTCAAGAGCAGCTGCAATCAGAGGGACAAGTGCACCACCTGTACCTATTCCAAGATAAGCAATTCCCATCGCTTTGCCACGGTTCTTATCAAACCTGCTTGAGATCAATACCTGGCAAGGCAAGGGACCACCGCATACATAGCCAAGTGCATTAAATATATAAAAAAGGTAAAACAGACCAAGAGAATCAGCAAAACTTAATCCGACGAGAGCAACTCCCATCATCAGGATTCCTGCCATCATCAACCTTCTGGGTCCATATTTGTCGATCAGCCAGCCGGCAATGAATCCAAACAATGGACCAACAAGAAGTTTACCCATCGCATTACCTGAAGTAACAACAGTCCTTGACCAACCATATTCCCTGGTTATAAAATCAAAGAAGAAGGGTAATCCATAATAGGCAAATCCTACCAAAGCAAACAGAGATAAAAAAGCTGTTGCAATTACATATGTCTGCGAACTGATTTTTGGCAACCTCGCAGTGGCAGTCTGAGTTTTATTTTCCATTCCAGATTCAATATAATAAATTTATACTTTAATTCAGATACTTTTCCCTGCCAGCCGTGTCATCCCATAATATGCACTGCCAAGCAGTGAACCAAGTGAACCGAGGTATGCCCGTTCTATCTTCACTTCCGATCTGCAGTTTTCTAGTGAATTAGCAAAGGCGCTTTTTTTAATCATCTCGATATAACTGTCGTGAGCCTCTGACATTCCTCCTCCCAGGACAATGATTTCCGGAGCAAAAATCGAAATTAAGTTTGCCAGACCAATACCGACCATTTGGGAATTCTCCTGAACCACTCTGACTGCTGCCAATGAATTTAAATAACTTAACTCAAAAATTTCCTTACATGTCAGAGCCTTTTTTTTCTTATCATGTATTCCTCCAATTTCCTCATAATATCTTCGCACTACTGCGGATGCCGATGCAAAATGCTCATATGATCCTCTGATCCCCTTATCGCTTATTCCATTGTTAAAGTTTATAATCATCTGACCTACTTCACCCCCGGCATTATTGACTCCCCTGTAAAGCTTACCATTTATTATTATTCCACCTCCAATACCGGTACGAAGGGCAACAAAGATAATATTGCTGAAGCCTCTGGCAGCCCCAAATTCATGCTCTGCAATAGTCATCATATTTGCATCATTTCCGACATAAGCCGGTAGCCCTGTCTCCTCATTAATTATTCTTGCCAGAGGCACATCTGTCCAGTCTTTTATGTCCTGATCCGGACCTAAAATAATTCCTGATCTGTGATCTATAAATCCTTTGGCAGCTATTCCAATGCAAATCGGATTTATACCCTCTGTTGCTACTTTTTGCCTGATCTCCTTTATAGCTTCAAGAAGTTTTTTAACGAGATAGTCTCTTGACTGTCTCTGATTCAGTGGATAAGACCTTGCACCAATAATCTCACCTCCGGTCCTTACGACAGCAATTTTAAGCGAATAACGCCCAATATCAGCTCCTATGGCTGCCGTGTGATCAAACATAGTTTATCAATTGATGACATCATACAAAAATAGTTTTAAATATAAATATAGCTATGAACAGAAAAACAAAAGTTCATACTCACCGGTTATTTTTTTTGATACCTTTGGCATTGATTTATTTATGAGATATTTATGTTAGAAAAAGTCAGAGAAATATTTAATAATGAAGCATCTGCAATCAGAAACATTCCTGTTACAGCAAGCTTCGGTGAAGCTGTAGAAATAATATACCGGCAGGTTCATGGCAAAAGTGGTAAGCTTGTTACAAGCGGTATGGGTAAGGCAGGCCAGATTGCACATAACATAGCAACAACATTCAGTTCTACAGGCACTCCTGCAGCTTATCTTCATCCCAGTGAAGCACAGCACGGTGATCTGGGAATTCTTCAGGAAAATGATGTTCTCCTTGCTATTTCAAACTCTGGAAAAACAAGAGAGATAATTGAACTGATAGATCTCAAAAATAATCTCTATCCTGATATACCCTTAATTGTGATAACCGGTAATGAGAATAGCCCGCTTGCACAGAAAGCGGATTGTTTTATTCTGACAGGTTCTCCTGCAGAGGTGTGTCCACTTGGTCTTACCCCTACAACATCCACCACTGTTATGACAGTAATCGGAGATACACTGGTTGTTCTTCTTATGGAGAAAATAGGGTTTAATGCCAACGACTATTCAAAAAGACATCATGGAGGGTATCTTGGAATGAAATCGCGTGAGATTTCGTCAAAAGGATAATTATATTTTTAATAAGTCACTTATCTGTCACTCTTTATAGAATCTAATGTATTTTCTATTGACTCCTGGAAGCGGTTGGCATTTTCAATCCATTTCAGAATCTTCTCACTTGCCATTGGATATTCAGGGGTGCGCATTGATACGCTCCTGTATGCATATTCCTTCAATTCCATGACATTCTCCAGAACTTTTTTGAAATAGACTTTGAAAAACGAATCAGTTAGAAAAAAATACCTCTTTCTGTCAGATGCAAATGTCTTATAATCAATGATTTTATTCTGGAGGAGAAAATTCAATGAGTTACTCACCGAACTTTTACTGGCTTTGAAATATTTAACGAGGTCGTCAAATGTTTTTTCAGGAGGATCGCTCAGAGTGAAATAAGCTACAATCCTGCCCTGCATTGGTGTCAGGCCAAACTTTTCAAATACTTTGCCAGTCTCTTCAATTGTCTCGCAAGTATTGTTTTCCTGATTCAACATATTTTCAGATTTGATTTGATGAGTTCCTCACAACAAAATTAATTTAATTCGGGATCAGTTCTATAACTTTTGAACCAAAAAAACAAATTTAATTTTTTTGGTTCCATCAGATAAAAAGATTAGTTTTGAAACCTTCAACTTAAACCTAATCCATAATTAATTTTCAGATTATGACTACTACCAGTACTTCAAACAGCATCAGCAGAAAGGATTATATTTTTTCAATAACAATAATCGGTCTGTTTTTCTTTATTTTCGGATTTGTCACCTGGCTTAATGGAATACTTATCCCGTTCCTGAGAACAGCTTGTGAATTAAATGATTTCGAAGCTTATTTTGTAACTTTTGCATTCTACATTTCCTATTTAGTTATGTCTTTGCCCTCTTCATGGGTACTCAAAAAAACCGGGTTCAAGAATGGAATATCTATCAGCTTGTGGATTATGGCCGCAGGAGCTATGATATTTATTCCTGCTGCTATGACAAGGACTTTTGGACTGTTTCTGCTGGGTTTATTTGTAGAAGGTGCAGGAATGGCTATGCTTCAGACCGCTTCTAATCCTTATATTACAATAATTGGTCCACCTGAAAGTGCTGCAAAGAGAATGAGTATTATGGGTATTGCTAACAAGTTTGCTGGTGCAGTTGCTCCTATAATTCTTGCCAGTATAATCCTGAAGGATTCAAAAATACTTGAAGATAAACTTGCACAGGCAGCTGATGCGGCTTCTCGGGTAGTTTTACTTGACGAACTGGCAAGCAGGGTTATAATGCCTTACGTTGTTATGACAGTTATTCTCGTGCTGCTAGGATTGCTTCTGCGATATGCACATCTTCCTGAAATCGATACTGATGCAGAGGATGCTGCAAGTAGTGAATCAAACTCCGGAAAAACAAGTGTGTGGCAATTTCCGCATCTCGTATTAGGAGTTATTGCTCTCTTTTTCTATGTTGGAGTAGAAGTTATTGCAGGTGATACTATCATAAGGTATGGTCAGTCAATCGGCATCGCAATGGAATCCGCAAAATTCTTCACGTCACTTACCCTCCTGGGGATGATCATCGGTTATACCAGTGGAATTCTCTTCATACCGCGTGTTTTCAGCCAGACAACTGCTTTAAAAGCCTGTACAATTCTTGGAGTCATCTTTTCTCTTGGCGCCATCCTTACACCAACACATCTTGCAATAAACATACCTTTCGTTGATATCATGACCTTTAAATCTGTTGACCTTGTTCTGCCTGTCACAGTGTTGTTTGTTGCACTGCTTGGACTTGCCAATTCACTCGTTTGGCCTGCAATGTGGCCGCTTACACTTGCCGGATTGGGAAGATTCACAAAAACAGGTTCTGCATTAATGGTTATGGCCATTGCGGGTGGAGCTGTCCTGCCACTTATCTATGGTAAACTTGCTGTCTCATTTTCGACACAGACGGCATACTGGATATGTGTACCATCATACCTGATCATAATGTATTATGCATTCATAGGCCATAAAGCAGGAAAATAAAATGGATTACAACCTGAAAGAAGTATTTGAATACTTCACTGCTGAGGGTACATTCCTTACCGGAGAACCTTATGGCAGCGGACATATTCACGATACATTCCGTATTGAGACAAAAGAAGCTGACAAAGACAACTATATACTTCAGCGTCTTAACAACAAGATATTCAAGAACATTCCTGAACTTCAGAATAATATTGAAAGAGTTACTGTTCATCTGAGAAACAAGCTCAGTGCTGTACCAGGTTCCAATATCAAAAGAGAATGTCTCATTCTTATCCCGGCCCATGACGGAAAAAGCTGGATCTGTGATAAAGCTGGAAACTATTGGAGGATGTATATCTTCATATCCAATCACAGGTCGTATAATATTGTCGACAGCCCTGACAAAGCTTTTGAAGGAGGCAAAGCAATCGGACGCTTCCAGGCGATGCTTTCTGATATGCCCGGAGATCCTCTCTTTGAAACTATTCCATCATTTCATGATATTGAAAAACGACTTCAGACATTCAATCTTAAAATCAAAGAAAATCCCGTTGGACGTGTCGGAAGTGTTAGCAAGGAGATAGATGATGTTCTTCAGAGGGCTGAGGAAATGAAGACAATACTCAAGTTGGGCAGGGAGGGTAAAATTCCTTTACGGATTACTCATAACGATACTAAATTCAATAACATTCTGCTTGATGAAAATGATAAAGCACTTTGTGTAATTGATCTTGATACAGTGATGCCCGGATATGTTCACTATGATTTTGGCGATTCTATCAGAACAGTTGCAAATACTGCTTCGGAAGACGAGAAAGATCTGTCGAAAATTAAGATGGATATTAATCTCTTTAAAGCCTACGCCGAAGGATACCTTTCCGAAACCGGAAAAACCCTGAATGATGTTGAAAAAGAATATCTTGCATTTGCGCCAAAACTTATCACATATACAATTGGGGTCCGCTTCCTTACTGATTTTATTGATGGTGATAATTATTTTAAAATCCATCACGAACTTCATAATATTCAAAGAGCCAGAGCTCAGCTCCAACTTGTTAAGAGTATGGAAAAGCAGTATGGGGAGATGCAGATGATTATCAGAAGCTTAACTTGAGGTGTGAGGTGTGAGGGAAAAAGCACAGAGCTCAGAGCATAGAGCGCAGGGGGAAAAGTAGGTTGAGTTGAGGTTGAGGTTGAGGTTGAGATTGAGGAAGAAGAGACTAAGAGACTAAGAGACTAAGAGACTAAGAGAATTTTAACTTTATAACTCCGTGATAATCCGTGTTCTCCGTGGTAAAAAAGTTTTGAGGCGTGAGGAAAGAAAAGATAAAAGTCAAAAGTATTCCGTGTATGACTCTATGAAACTCCATTGTTAAATATGGTTTGGACTAAAGATGAAATCAGCTTCCTGAAAACGATGAGTGATCCTGATAAAATTCAGGGCTTTCTGGATTCAATTGATTACAATCCCAATTATGAATGCAGGTCACCCAGATGGGTAATCCGGAAAAAGTCGGCTCACTGCTTTGAAGGTGCCCTGTTTGCTGCTGCTGCATTACAATTTATTGGTTACCAGCCATTGATAGTGGATATGGAAGCCCATAATGACGATGATCATGTTATCGCTGTATTTAAGAAAGATGGTCATTGGGGAGCAGTTGCGAAATCTAACTTCACTACATTGAGGTACAGAGAACCTGTATACAGGTCAATGAGGGAACTCATAATGTCTTATTTTGATTTTTACTTCAATACCTCGGGCGATAAGTCATTAAGATCATTCTCTCTCCCACTCGACCTTACTATTTATGATACACGGCATTGGACCACAACCGATGAGGATCTTGAATATATCGGCGATAAACTAGAGAAAATCCGTCACTATCCTGTCGTTAATAGAAAGATGATAAACAATTTTAGTAAAGCAAGTGCTATTATGCTAAAAGCAGGAATGCTTGGGTCTAATGAAGCGGGGCTTTTTAAGCCTGTTTAGTATGGCTTTGCGGATGGGTGAATATGAATCCGGGGTACGGTCGAAAATAAAATTTATCCATATAATTGTATATCACTATTTTAAAATCATTGCTTCCGGTACAGTCGAAGGATTTTTTGTATTTACCCCGATATTAACTATTTTTGACAGCGTTAAAATATCAGGGTATGGATTTATCAGGAAAACCTTTTAAAGCTTTCATTGAACGTCAGGAGGCGATAAAAAAACAATACAGCCCCAAACAGGCTCAGAAACAACATTCTAAAGGCAAACTCACAGCATGGGAACGACTCAACCTGTTATTCGATCATGGTACTTTTGAAGAGATTGATGCGTTTGTAACACCTGCTGACCAGCCCGTCGAATTCGGAAAAGTTGAGAGATCATATGGTGATGGGGTCATTGTTGGCCATGGTAAAGTAAATGGGAGGCTGATATTCTCATATGCCCAGGATTTTACGATAATGGGTGGATCTTTGGGAATAGTCCATGCAAAAAAAATAGCCAAGATACAGGAAATGGCTTTGAAAATGGGGGCACCTATCATAGCCCTGATCGATTCCGGTGGTGCACGAATTCAGGAGGGTGTTGCAAGTCTCAGCGGATATGCCGGAATTTTCCATAACATAATTCACTCCTCAGGAATAATTCCCCAGATATCTGTTATCATGGGGCCAGCAGCAGGAGGAGCGGTATATGCTCCGGCACTGACCGATTTTGTATTCATGGTCAATCACACCAGTTACATGTTTGTTACCGGTCCGAATGTTGTAAAGGAGGTGCTAAACGAAGATGTTACTTCTGACGGACTGGGAGGAGCTGAAGTACATGCCAGGAAAAGTGGTGTGGCTCATATGATTTATGATGACGAGGAAAACACTATCCTTGCCTTGAAAAAGTTTCTATCATATCTTCCATCCAATAATGTTGAAAATCCTCCAGTGGTTGCCGATGACGGGTCTATAAGCGATGTTAATGAAAAACTGAGAGATATTGTCCCTGACGATCCTAATAAGGCATATGATGTTAAAGATGTTATTGCACAGATAGTAGACAAAAACAGTTTTTTTGAGACATCAGAACTTTTCGGTGCCAGCCTGGTGACAGGATTTGCCAGGTTAAGAGGCAAAACGATTGGTGTTGTGGGTAATCAGCCGAAGGTTCTTGCAGGTGTTCTTGATATCGACTCTTCAACAAAAGGTGCTAGGTTTATCAGATTCTGCGATGCTTTTAACATTCCCGTCCTTACACTGGAAGATGTCCCTGGTTTCCTGCCTGGCGTTGACCAGGAACATGCTGGAATAATAAGACATGGTGCTAAATTGCTTTTTGCATATAGTGAAGCAACAGTTCCGAAGATAACAGTTATACTCCGTAAGGCTTACGGGGGAGCCTTTATAGTAATGAACAGCAAAAACCTTGGAGGAGATTTCAGCTTTGCATGGCCATCAGCAGAAATAGCTGTAATGGGTCCCGATGGAGCAGTTGCAATCCTCTACCGGAAAGAACTCGCAGAATCGAAGAATCCGGTTGAACTTAAAAAAGAGCTGGTTAAAAAATACCGCGATAAGATAGCAAATCCGTTTATTGCTGATGAAAGTGGCTATATAGATGAGGTTATTGATCCCGCAACGACGAGAAAGAAAATAATTTCAGCTTTCGATGCTTTGAATAATAAATGGGTTAAGGTACCTGCAAGGAAACATGGAAATATGCCGTTGTAAAGCATAGAGTTCAGGGCTCAGAGCTCAGGCAAATGGTTTAACTTCAGAGTTATAAGCGTATGATGCATAAAAGTAATAACAGAAAAAAGTACTATGCAATATGCAATGCACCACGCAATTATTAACGAAACAATACTCAGTTTCAAGGACTTAAAACAGATACAATGAAGATAAAGAGAATACTCATCGCCAACAGGGGAGAAATTGCTGTCAGGATAATGAAGACAGCACGAGTAATGAATATTGAGACTGTTGCAGTCAAAACAGCAGTTGAACCTAATGCGATGTACCTTTCCTCTGCTGATGTTATATTTGATAATACCGAGGATGTCTCAGAGATTCCGGTCTTCCTTGACATCGAAAAGCTGATAACAATAGCTATCAAGACAAATGCCGATGCCATTCATCCCGGATACGGCTTTCTTGCTGAAAATGCCTATTTTGCCCAGAAATGTATTGACAACAATATAATCTTTATTGGCCCGTCACCTGACGCTATTTATAAGATGGGGAATAAAACGATTGCAAGGAAGATTGCTTTAGCCGGGGGGATTCCAATGGCTGTGGGTAGTGAAGGCAATATTGCAAATGAGGAAGAGGCCATTTTAATTGCTGAAAAAATTGGCTATCCAGTAATAATTAAAGCGGCATCAGGCGGAGGAGGAAGAGGTATGAGGATTGTCAGGAAATCCGATGAGATGGAGAAGATGTTTATTATCGCCAGTAAAGAGGCTGAAAAAGCTTTTAATGATCCTTCGGTGTTTGTTGAAAAATACATTGAAAATCCAAAACACATTGAATTCCAGATTCTTGGTGATACAAAAGGTAATGTAATACATCTTGGAGAAAGAGAGTGTTCAATTCAGAGGAAACATCAAAAACTTCTTGAAGAAGCTCCCTCATCAGCATTGGATGAGAAACTCAGAAAAAAAATGGGCAAAATGGCTGTCCAGATTGCAAAAGCTGTCGGGTATTATTCAGCGGGAACAGTAGAATTCCTTCTAGACTCGGAAAAGAATTTCTATTTCATGGAAATGAATACCAGGATTCAGGTAGAGCATCCAGTTACTGAGATAATAACAGGAATTGATCTTATTGAACAGCAAATACGAATCGCAAATGGGGAGGAGCTGAAATTCAGGCAAGAAAATATTAAGCTGAATGGATGGGCAATAGAATGCCGGATAAATGCAGAAGATGTTCAGGCAGGATTTGCGCCCGACCCTGGTAAGATTATAAGTTTAAATATGCCAACCGATGCTTGTGTAAGAGTAGACACAGGTGTTCAGGCCGGTTCTTCAATAGTTGCCAGTTATGATTCTATGATAGCCAAACTGATAGTGAAAGGCAAAGACAGGAAAGAAGCAATTAAAAACTGTAAAATGGCACTTGATAAAGTCTGGATAAAAGGTACTAAAACCACTTTACCCTTCTTCAGGATGCTTGTGCGCCATCAGAAATTTCAGGACGGGAACTTCACAACAGCTTTTATCGAAAAAGATCTTGAAAAGTTCTATTTTAACAGTGAATATGAGGAGATGCTTGCCGCATGGCTTGCAACTAAATTATTTGTTGAGGAAAATCTTAATGACGACAGCATCAATATCGATTTCAAACATGGGAAAGAAATGAGTCCGTGGTTGCTTAACAAAAGAATAAATCAATTTTAAAATTAAGGTTTACAATGGCAAACGATAAACTCCATATTAAGAAGCTATACGCACTTTCATCGGAAAACAGAAAATTCAGCTTTACTCTGCCTCTTAAACAGACCATAAGGATAGGAAAAAGAGATTATGAAGTCAAACTGAAAGCCGACGAAAAATACGGAACCTATATTTTATGGAAGAACCGGAAGTATCCAGTTGAAATAGTAAGCTCACGTCAGAACAAATATGAAATTCTTTTTAACGATATCAGCTACACTTTTACTGTGGAAACCCCTTTCTCCCTTCAAAGGATGAAGGTTCTCAGTTCAACGAAAGGAAAGGCTGAAAAAGAGTATATCAAAGCTCCTATGCCTGGGAAAATAATTGATGTACTTGTCAGGGAAGGATCCAATGTACTCAAAGGAGAACCTGTAGTAATACTTGAAGCAATGAAAATGCAGAATGAGTTGTTATCCCCAGTAAATGGAGTGATTGTTAAAGTCTCTGCAAAAGCAAATACAAATGTAATGAAGGATGATCTGCTTATAGAGATCAAATTGTAAGAATTGTCCTGAGGTTTTGCTGTCTTATTTTCCTGTAATTGTTTCGCCTTTCTCCTTCACTGACACTGACATCATAAATCCAGAATTGATATCGGTAAAACTAATCCTGCCATTTGTATATTTTGTCAAGATTTCTAAAAACGGAAATTGTACCTTGAATCTGTTTTTTAGAAGTAAACAGTATATATTAAGTTTGGACGATGAATATGGATTTATATGTCATTCGTAAACTCAAAACGACCATTCGTAGATTGAAACTGTGATTTTTGATTGTCATGGACTAAATTGCACATGTTAAAACTGATCGTATACTTGAATTTACTCGCTAAAGACTCATGGAAGATGATTCCATTATTTATATATTTGAATAATTGGTAGACTATGCCTGCATTAGTATGAGAGTAATAAAACAAACCATCTTATTTCTGCTTCTGATGACCTGGATTTCCACAATGACCATGGGATCAGGGATTCAGCTAAAGGGTTTTGGCTTTAAGAAAAAATTTGGCCTGGGAGACACAGCTATGGTCAACAAATATTCTGAGCTTGCTATTAATTACGCTGCAAAAGGGGATATCAAATATTTAAAAGCAAACATCGATACCGCTGAGCTGATCTGCAAAAATGAAAAAATTGAAATCACTGCCCTTCTTCATCTGGCCAGGGCTAAATACTTTTTTCTTATAGAAGATTACAATAATGCTTCCCAGGAAGCAACAATTGCTCTGAAACTTGCTAAAGATGAGGACGATCCAAAAACTCTGGCCGAAACCATGATTTTTCTTGGCAATTACAGTCTCAGGACCGGGTTTATCAAGGAGAGTATCGAATATTTTAACAAAACAATTGCCTTTGCTGAGAAGGAGCACTTAAGAGGTATTATTCCAAAGAGTTACAGATTTCTTTCAAACGTGTATTATACTATGGGTAAAACCAGAGAATATAATGAGATTCTGCTGAAAATGATTGAGGCAAGCCGTAGAGAAAAGGACACTTCCTCTCTTAATGCTGGTTATTACTATCTTGGAACTTCCCTGACTGGGGAAAACCGCAATTACAGGAAAGCTGATTCGCTTGAATTTCAAGATTATAAAGTTCCCGACTCGCTTGTATTCCGTGATTTTAAAAAAGCCGATTCCCTGTTAAGGATCAGTCTTGAAATATCACTTAGAAACAAAGACACAGTGTCAATTATTGGGGCAATGGCTATTCTGGGTTGGAATTTCTACCGTGAGAAAGAATTTGATTCTGCTATCATTGTCTATAACAAATCGCTGAAATACAGCATTGCTGCAAAGACTCATTCATATTCTGCCAATGCATTGGGAAATCTGGGAACAATTTACAGAGATATGGGTTCAACGGAGCTTTCTTTAAAATACTATGCTAAAGCAATAGAACAGGCAAAACTTGATAATAATTTTAGCAGCGTTTTCTGGGTTTATCTTGATATGAGCGACATGTATCTTCAGAAAAGAGATACATCCAGTGCTTTTAAAAATTATGTTATTTATAAGAAATACAGTGATATTTATCTAAAACAGACAAATACCATGGGCCTTGCAAATGCAAAAATCAGATATGATGCTGATGCCCGGAACAAAGAGATGCAGTTATTATCTCTGAGGATAAGTAATCAGAGACTCCTTATTTATGGCTTTACAGGATTGTTCATATTAAGTATTGCTATAGGTATATTGATCTTCAGCCGGTCCAAAATAAATGCCAAGCGCAGGATAAGTGAGATGAACCGAAAAATATCAGAAGTCACCCAGGCTAACCTGCGACAGCAGATGAATCCTCATTTTATTTTCAATACTCTTAATTCAATACAGTATTATATGTACCAGCACGATAAGCTGGCAACAAATAATTACCTGACCAAGTTTTCGAGTCTTATGAGAAAAGTTCTTGAAAACTCACAGCATACCTCAGTTCCTCTTCGCGACGAACTTGAAGCTTTAAATCTCTATCTTGAGTTGGAAATGATCAGGTTTAAAGATCGGTTTAACTATGAGATCAAAGTTGATGATGAGATTGATACCATCTTATACAAAGTGCCAACAATGCTGATTCAGCCTTATGTGGAGAATTCAATTTCTCATGGATTAATGCCGGGAGAAAATAAGGGAATGATAAAAATTGATTTAAAACTTGAAAATGCATATATTTCCTGTATAATTGAAGATAATGGAATCGGGCGTGAAGCCGCTCAGGAGAAAAAAAGGAAAAATGAAAACAATCATAATTCATTAGGAACACAAATAGTTACTTCAAGACTGGATCTTGTTAATTCGCTTTACGGAACCAGTTTAAAAACAATATATACTGATCTTAAAAATATAAATGGAGAACCGGAAGGAACACGCGTGGAGATACAAATTCCGATTATGACATGAAGCATAAATTAATAACGGTAATTATTGATGATGAACCTGATGCGGTAGATTTTATATCCTCCATTATAGGAGAATACTGCCCTGGTCTTGAAGTAACAGGTAAGGCACATAATGTAAAAGAAGGTGTTCAACTTATCAAGATGATAAAACCGGAACTGGTCTTCCTCGATGTTGAAATGCCTAACGGAACAGGATTTGATCTGCTTACTCATTTCCCTGAGAAAGACTTTGATGTTGTGTTTATAACAGCTTTTAACCATTATGCCATCAAGGCAATAAAGTTCAGTGCAGTGGATTATATCCTGAAACCGATAAATATCAATGAATTTATTGAATCAGTAAACAGGGTAATTCACAAACGGTCAACTAATTCAATGGCTGGAAATGAAAACTTCGAAACTCTTCTTGAAAATATCAGAACAGCTCACCCGACCAGGCTCGTTATTCCAACATCAGACGGAAGAGAATATCTTAATCCTAAAGATATCATCCGCATTGAAGCAGACCGTAGCTATTCCTGGTTTTTTATCATAAATAAGCGAAAGATCCTTGTTTCAAAACACCTAAAGGAATTTCAGGATTTACTCAGTGACCGTAACTTTTTCCGTCCTCATAATTCTCATCTTATAAACCTTGATTTTGTCAAGAAATTTGTGAGACAAGATGGTGGTTATATAGAAATGACAGATGGATCACAGGTACCAATATCGAGGAACAGGAAGGATCTGTTTCTTGCCCATATGTCGCGATATACCGGGTAAGAATCAATACTCAGCCTGCCTGTTTTTTCAAAAAATGACGGAAGAAAATCAGGATACAACCAAAAGTAATCATCATTGATATAGCTCCATAAACAAGGCTCTCACCAGGCAAAGAGGTTACCCATGCCCAGCTGATCCAGTAGAGCGGAGAAAAAAACATAAAATAATTCCATGGGTGATGAAGCAGAAGCCCTAATGGAACTGCTACCAGAAAAATGCCATAAAGCTTAGAAAGAGCCAGACCCTCAATTTTATTTCCGGCAAGACTGCCGATAAAGAGAAAAACAAATGGAGACTGGACCGCCATTAAAACAGAGATATAGAATGTTCTTAACCACCCTTCGGTAGGAACAGGGTTTGTGAGAACGATTGTAAACAATACCATAATAAAACTAAGAAGAGCAGGTACTATCATCCTCATATAGAGAAAGTTTCTTTTACCTGCAGGCGTTACTGAGATTACCTGGAGAATATGCATGTCATTCTCATCGAGAAGAATAAATGCATATACCATACCAAAAAGCATTGGAATGACAGAAACCATAGTAATTGCTGAAATTGTATAATAGCTATTTATCTGGAAGCCTGTCTTGACAAAGACAAAATCGGAAAGCAGGGGAAAAACCAGCCGTAGTAAGAGAATCAGCATAAATGGAGCGAGGAAAGACATCAGTAACATCGGGTCGCGTGCGATGAATTTTATATCAGCTTTAAATGAGTTAAATATGATTCTTCCTATCATTTAACTGTAAGTTTTACAAAAATAGATTGTTCCTGCGAAATTGTTTTTGCGCAAAGATCGTCATAATATATATCCAGATAATTAGCACTATTAAGTCAAGCAATTGAAATGATGAAAAGCTTCCCTTAGTAATCCGGATGAACAGGTCTATGGCTGCATTGGCAGGTAAGAAAACAAGCCATTCAGCTTTCTGGTAAAAGAACACCGGTATAACAGGAAGTGAAAAAATCATTGATCCCGCAAAAACCCTTGCAAGGAATTGGTTAAATGAACCTGCACCTGCTGAAAATCCGATACCGAACATGGTAAAAACAATAGATGACAACACAACTCCCGATAGAAGAATGAAGTAGCCATTAATCGACCATTGAGGAATAATCCATAGAAGGGAACTTATAACTGCACTTAAAAGAGTAAGTGAAAAAACTTTAGAAAAGAGATAATAGTTTAATTTAACCGGAGTTACAGATAAGCTTTGAAGAACTCCCTGCTGCTTTTCAAGTAAAACCAGTGCTCCGACAAAGACAAGTCCCAGCACGGAAGTATCTGTAAAAATAAAAGCAATTGCAACTTCATCTCTTATGTTCACTGGGAGATTTACCAGGATAAGAATATAAATTGTTGCAATCACTCCATAAACAGTCCAGTATCCGCTGCGTAACTGAATATTTAAATCGTATTTAAATAGTTTCAGCATTTTTCATGGAATCGGTTTGAAAACCTGTAAGATTGTGGCCTGTTACTAAAACAAAAATATCTTCAAGACTTGCTTCACATGTGTGCATGGTTTCAATATTACCTGACTTTATTACCTCAAGAAATGAGATATTGTTACCGAGTCCATCAAGTGAAAATGCAATCTCCTTCCTAATACTATCATGTTTCAGGGTTACCTTCAGCTGTTTAATTCCAAACTGCAGTTTAAGATCTGAAGGACTACCGGAGACAACAAGAGCTCCATTATCTATTAATGCCAACCTGTCACATAATGTTTCGGCATCATGCATGTTATGAGTTGTAAGAAATATTGTTGTTCCCTGATCTTTAAGACTACGAATAATGTCTTTTACCATTCTCGCATTAACAGGATCAAGTCCTGAGGTAGGCTCATCAAGGAAAAGAAGATCAGGGCTGTGCATTATGGAACGTGCGAAATTGAGTCTCATTTTCATTCCCTTTGAAAATGAACCGACAAGAGTGTCCCTGTCCTCGTACAGGTTAACCATTTTAAGTAACAGATCAGGATCAATTAATCTTCTGCTGTAAAATGATCCGAATAATTTCAGATTCTCCTTTGCTGTAAGTTTTTCATACAAATTTGGAAATTCAAAAGCAACTCCTATTCTGTTATACAGGCTTCTTTCGGCATCTTTTATTTCATTTTCCGCGATAATTACTGATCCGGAATAGGTTTTTAGCTGACCGGTAAGTATCTTCTGTGCAGTACTTTTCCCGGCTCCTGACGGGCCCAGAAATCCAAATATTTCTCCCTTATCTATCTGGAAACTGATATTTTTAACTGCATCGGGAGAACCGCTATTATACCTGAAAGTCAGATTAGTTACTCTTATCATGATGTAACACCAACATTTTGATACCTGTTAAAAACATGATGTTTTAAAAGTTAAACACCTTCCCCTGGAATTAAATTTTTACCACAAAGTACACAAAGGTCCCGATAGCTATCGGGAGCACCAAGGCTCTCAAAGGATTTTTTTAACATCCTCACATGAGATTTTATTCAAATCCATGTTATTTTCTGAATTCAGCTTTTTACAGGAATATGTTTAAGTGATTCAACGAGAAAATTCCAGAATTTTTCAACTGAAGCGATATTCACCTTCTCGTCGGGGGAGTGAGGAAACCTGATTGTAGGACCGAATGATATCATGTCAAGGTTTGGATAGACACCTCCTATCAGACCGCATTCCAGACCTGCATGAATTGCTTTTATCTCCGGTATATTTCCATACATATCATTATACACCTTGCTCATAGTTTTTAAGACAGGAGAATCAATATTGGGTTTCCAACCGGGATAAGATCCTTCAAGTTTGACTTCTGCATTAATCAGATGAAATACTGCAGCAATTTTCCATGCTGTTGCCTCTTTAGCTGAGTCAACTGAGCTCCTGGTTAGGTTATGTGCTTCGAACTTACCTCCAATGCACTTCACTATTGCCAGGTTATTGGATGTCTCTACAAGACCTTTCATTGCCTGGCTCATTCTTACAACACCATTCGGACAGGCAAACAGAGCCCTTATAATTTTGTATTGGTCATCCTTTTTCATTACTCTGGCAGGAAGGGGAACTTTTTCAGCTGTAAATGAAAGGCTTGGCTCTGTTTCCGCGAATTCAGCCCGATACATCTTCTCATATCCCTTAACAAATTTTTCAAATTCTTTTGTTTTAATTTCCGGTACAAGTAGTATTGAAAAGGATTCTCTCGGTATTGCATTCCTTAGATCACCACCCGCAGCTTCGGCAAGTCTGATTCCAAAATCAGATTCAGCCTGCATCAGGAACCTGAACATAATCTTGTTTGAGTTAGCACGACCCATAGCTATATCCACACCGGAATGACCTCCCTTAAGACCTTTTGCAACAACCTTATAGGCTACCAGTCCTTTCGGAGACTTTTCTTCTGAATAATCCTTAGTGATACTAACATCAATGCCTCCTGCACAACCAACATAAAGCTCCCCTTCATCCTCAGAATCGAGATTCATCAGAATATCACCTTTAAGCAGCCCTTTTTTAAGTCCGAAGACACCTGTCATGCCAGTCTCTTCATCAATTGTAAAGAGAGCTTCTACAGGGCCATGTGAAATATCCTTCGAAGCCAGAACTGCCATTGTTGCAGCAACCCCGATACCATTATCAGCTCCAAGGGTAGTACCATTAGCTCTTACCCATTCTCCGTCAATAATGGTTTCAATCGGATCCTTTTCAAAGTTGTGCTTTTTATCACTGTTTTTCTGAGGAACCATATCGAGATGTGTCTGAAAAATCACTCCTTTCCTGGCTTCCATTCCTTTGGTGGCTGGTTTCCTGATAATTACATTACCAACCTTATCTACTATAGTCTCAAGGTTATGTTTTTTCCCAAATTCTTTCATATACTCAACAATCGCTTTCTCTTTTTTTGAAGGGCGAGGTATCTGAGTTATCTCATGGAAGTAATTCCATAATTGCTTTGGTTCAAGTTTTTGTATGCTGCTCATTTTCAGTCTGTTTTAAATTTCAACAATAATTGAATAAAATTAATACAATTTGGCAATTAAAACAATGACTTAAATGCTTTGAAATGATGAATAAACTCATTTTCATTTTAGAAGAATTAACTTATTAAAATGTAACAAAAACTTAACACACCACAACTATGAACTTTTCTTCAAAATTGTTACCTTTGCGGCAACCTGAAAAACAGATAATTTTAATTTACAACCATAAAGAAATGATCCACTTATCATTTCAGTCCAGATGAAACTCCATAATAAATTGCACCTCTATTTTAAAACAGAAATAAAATGACATTTTTATATATTGTAGTTGCACTGGTTTTGATCTTTGACTTTATCAATGGTTTTCATGATTCCGCAAATTCGATCGCTACCATTGTTTCAACAAAAGTTCTCTCACCTATAGCTGCCGTAGGTATGGCTTCATTTTTTAATTTTATTGCGTTCCTGGTTTTTCCGCTAAAAGTTGCCACAACTATTGGAAAAGGCGTCGTCAATCCTGATGTTATAAATCTTACCGTAATAGCTTCTGCACTTGTCGCAGCTATTGCGTGGAATCTTGTAACGTGGTGGTTTGGACTTCCTTCCAGTTCTTCTCACACACTCGTAGGTGGACTTGTTGGGGCAGCTGTTGCCAGTTCAGGCTGGAGCTCTGTTGTAATGGGTGGATTAATCAAAATTGTCGTTTTTATTGTAATTGCTCCGCTACTTGGCATGGTCATGTCATTTATAATCTCGGCAATTGTAATTTTTCTTTCAAGGAAACATTCTCCTTCTGGAATTGATAAACACTTCCGAAGGCTTCAGCTTCTTTCTGCTGCAGCTTTTAGTCTGGGCCACGGAGGCAATGATGCACAGAAGTCCATGGGAATTATCTGGGTTGCTCTTATAGCTTCAGGTCTGGCAACAAAAAATGATCCGATTGCATTATGGATTGTACTGTCCTGTCAGGCGGCAATTGCCCTTGGAACATTATCAGGCGGATGGAGAATTGTTAAAACAATGGGACAAAAAATTACAAAACTAAAACCTTTTGAAGGATTTTGTGCTGAATCAGCAGGTGCACTTACCCTTTTTGGGGCCACACATTTCGGTATTCCGGTAAGTACAACTCATGTTATCACAGGCGCTATTATTGGCGCAGGTGCAAGAAAAGGAGTATCGGCAGTAAAGTGGGGTGTGACAACGAACATTTTCTGGGCATGGTTACTCACAATTCCCATATCAGCCATTGTCGGCTCTTTGATGTTCTTATTGCTTAACCTGATACTGGCGTAAATATTAAATACGTACATTTATAAAAATTAATAATTATGAATATCGATAGTTTTCTTAAGTTTTTTGTACCAAAAGATCATTCCTTCTTTCCTCTGTTTGAAAGTGATGCTCACAATCTGGTTAAGGCCACAGAACTTCTCAAAGAACTTATGGGCAGTACTGATATAGGTGATCATGAAAGAATTAATAAGGAGATTAAGGATGTTGAACATATCGGCGATGAGATAACTGATAAAACATATGTTCAGCTTAACAAATCATTTATTACACCATTCGACAGGGAAGATATTCATGAACTCACAGCTCATATCGATGATGTTGTTGATTCAATAAATGGTATCAGCCGAAGGGTCTGTCTCTACAAGCCTAAGAAACTAATTCCTATTTATAAGGAGATGGCTGAGTTGATATATGAAGGTGCAAAAGAGATCGAAGCAGCGATTCATTGTCTGAAGGATCCTGTATCAAACAAAGAAAAAATTACCAGGGCTTGTGAAAGGGTAACTGCAATTGAACATGAAGCGGATGAGCTATACTTTGTGGGTGTATCTGAACTATTCGAGAAAGAAGAAGATCCTAAAGAATTACTTAAAAATAACAAGATTCTTGAGATACTCGAAAGATGTGTTGACGAGGAAGAGGATGTGACTGATACTCTCAAGGCCATTCTTATAAAAATGGCGTAAGTTACCCTGACCAGTTACTCATAACTCATTTACTGATTACTTATTACTGATTACCGAATACTGATTACCGATTACTAAAAACCAAATACAAATTATATTACTATAAACTTCCAGGAATAATATATTCTGATTTATAGTATACCTTTTCATCCCGCTCACCAACAGGAAGCAACTACTGCTTTCCATTACAATAAATTCCCTTTTACAGGTCAAATATCAGGACAAAAACTTAATGATCTAATCATTTTGAATTTTGCTCCAATATTACTATTTTGCTACTCCTGATTATGAAAATAATATATAGTGCAACTATCACAATATGAACTATTTTTTAAGAGATCTGGATTTTGCATATTCAACAGACTTCCTAAAGTAATAACATTTTATAATGACTTTTCTTTATATTGTGGTAGCGCTGGTTCTGATATTTGACTTTCTGAACGGATTTCACGATTCAGCTAATTCCATCGCAATAGTTGTCTCCACAAAAGTTCTTTCACCAGTCTTTGCAGTCATGATGGCTGCCTTCTTCAATTTTATTGCCTTTACTGTTTTCCCTTTAAAGGTTGCTCACACAATTGGAAAAGGTGTTGTTGACCCTGATGTTCTTAATATGACAGTTATTGCTGCAGCGCTGGTGGCAGCGATCATATGGAATCTTCTTACATGGTGGTGGGGGCTTCCTTCGAGTTCTTCGCACACATTGGTAGGTGGACTGATCGGAGCTGCTTTTGCACATGCCGGAGTTACTTCTATTGTTTTTGCAGGAGTTTTGAAAATTGTCCTGTTCATTTTCATTGCCCCGTTACTTGGCATGGTGATGTCTTTTACAATTTCAACTTTTGTAGTCTACCTGTTCAGGAAAATGACGCCATCTGCCATAGATAAAATTTTCCGTAAATTACAAATTATCTCCTCCTCCACACTTAGTCTTGGACATGGTGGAAATGATGCACAGAAATCAATGGGTATAATATGGGCTGCATTAATTGTTTCGGGATTAGCAACAAAGAACGACCCGATTGCCATGTGGATAATCCTTTCATGCCAGTCAGCAATTGCTCTTGGGACTCTTTTCGGAGGATGGAGAATTGTTAAAACCATGGGTCAAAAGATTACAAAAGTGAAGCCATTTGAAGGTTTCTGTGCAGAAACAGCCGGAGCGTTGACTCTTTTTGGCGCAACACATTTTGGAATACCTGTAAGTACTACTCATACTATTACAGGTGCAATAATAGGTGTAGGTGCAAGAAAAGGAGCCACTGCCGTTAAATGGGGTGTTACTACAAAAATTTTCTGGGCCTGGATTCTTACTATACCTTTCAGTGCAGTCATAGGATGTATAATGTATTTCTTCTTCAATCTGATCTTCTGATCATCTGATTTTAATATTGGATGCCACTTATAGTTTTCGGGGCATATGATATTCACAGAACTCTTAAACATTAAATATATCAGGAATCAAAATGATCTATTTAAAAATCATTATTTATTACTTTAGACGTTTTAATAAAGGTTTAAACGATAATTATTTTTTAATCCGTGATAAAAAGATTTAAAATATTTCTTTCGTCTGTTACTCTGTTACTTTTTTTAAATCCGGCATTAACAAAAAGCCAGATACTTAAAGATAGTATTTCACTTAATCTGGTTAAAGAGAGCGTTAACCATATTTACAACCTGGAGTTGGCTGATGCCAGAAAATCGTTTACAAAGCTCAGTCAGGCTTTTCCAGGGCATCCGGCCATTTTCATGCTTGAAGGGATGATAACCTACTGGGAGAACTATCCACTTTCCCCCTCCTCCCCTGCATGTGTTTCATTTGAAAATAACCTTCGCAAATGTATAGACTTATGCGGAAAAAAGGAGAATGGCGAGAATGATGCAGAATATTTGCTAACAAATCTTGCAGCAAGGGGAATGCTCTTATTATTTTATTCCGACAATAATCTAAGTATGGAAGTGATTCCACTGGCAGCCTCTACCTATCAGTATATAAGACGTTGTTTTAAATATACCTCAGTCTATAATGATTTCTATTTCTTCACCGGGCTATATAATTATTCCAGGGAAGCTTATCCAGAAGCTTATCCTGTATATAAACCTCTTGCACTTCTTTTTCCCAAAGGAGACAAATCAAAGGGACTGAAAGAAATGCAGTCTGCTGCGAAAAACTCTATACTATTCAAAGCAGAATCATATTCATTTCTGTCGGGAATCAGTATAGGTTTTGAAAATAATTTTGAACAGGCTTGCAGTTATAGTAAATCGCTTCATGAACTCTATCCTTACAACCTGCAGTATCTGGGAATGCTTATCAGAAATCTGCTACTTATAAAACAGTATAATGAAGCTGAAAAGCTGATGGGTAATATCGTCCCTAATATTTCTAATTCCTATTATCAGGCACAACTATCTCTGTTCAATGGTATTTTACAGGAGAAAAAGTATCATAATGATAAACTTGCTAAGGAG
>JGI20214J51088_10000371_pt1 | contig 31880 bp, 34 predicted proteins | sample WetSurMetagenome_FD_51088 | JGI IMG/M metagenome (IMG submission 51088) | reverse complement strand
AGGGGTTTTTTTGCTTTTCGGATCGATATCGGCAGTATATGCCCAAGAAAAGGCCCCCGAGCTTAAGATAGGGATTGTGAATATTTATAAGGCCGTAAACGAGTCCGAACAGGGCAAAAAGGCCAAGACCGAGCTCGAATCGATTATAAAAAGCAAGCAGTCTTCCCTTGAGTCAAAGGGACGGCGAATAGAGCAACTGAGATCGGAGATAGAAAGACAGGGTGACGTTCTTTCGGCTGAGGCCAAGAAGAACAAGGCCGATGAATATGAACGGCTTACAAGGGAATATCAGCGGAACGCGGCTGACTCGCAGAACGAAGTGAGGAAAAAAGAGGCCGAACTCACGGGCCGCATAATCAAGTCGATCAGGACTGTAGTGCTCGCGATTGCCGAGGAAGAAAAATATACCATAATCCTCGAAAGGGCGGATGGTGTGGTTTTATTTGTTGATCCGGGCCTTGATATTACTAATGTTGTGATCAGCAGGCTGGATTCATCTTCATCTTCTTCATCCAAACCCAGGAAGAAGAAAAAATAGATTCGTCTGGTCCGGGGCCGTATCACGGCCCCGCAGCCCTTGGGTTATTTTGGACCTGAAATGAAACTTAATGATATTGCCTTACTGATAAACGGATATTTGACTGGAGACGGAGAGGTCGAGATAACCGGGATTTCTCGCATATCCGAAGCAAAAACAGGTTATATCACATATCTTTCCGGTTCCAGGCTTCTTAAAGAAGCTAAACAATGCGGCGCTTCGGCCGTGATAGTCAAATCCGCTGTTGAAGATCTGGATAAACCGCAGATCATAGTCGCCAATCCGGAACTGGCGTTTGCGCAGCTTCTGGAACATTTTTATCCGACCGCGATGCCCTGTCGGGGAATAAGCGCCTTTGCGTCTGTTTCTGCGGATGCGGTTATCGGGGCAAATGTTTCGATCTTTCCCTTTGCCTGTATCGGCGGGAAAACCGTCATAGGAAACAATAGTGTTATTCATGCCAGCGCATTTATTGGGGATAACAGCATTATAGGTGAAGGCTGTATTATTTATCCCAATGCGACCATTCGTGAGGGAATAACAATAGGGAACAGGGTAATCATCCATGCAGGCGCGGTGATAGGCTCTGATGGATTTGGATTCGTCTTTGACGGCAGGGCGCACCGGAAAATACAGCAGGTCGGGACCGTCCTGATTGAGGATGATGTGGAGATCGGCGCAAATACCACGATTGACCGCGCAACAACAGGCGCAACGGTAATCGGGTGCGGCACAAAAATAGACAATCTGGTGCAAATCGGTCATAATTGCGTAATTGGGAAAAATGTAATACTGGTGGCCCAGGTAGGTATAGCCGGCAGTTGCAATATTGGCGATGGGGTTGTTATAGGCGGCCAGGCAGGCGTGCCTGACCATGTGACTATTGAAGCAGGCGCTATGATCGGCGCTCAGTCCGGAATCGTAGGCAATCTTGAACGGGGTATTTATGGCGGTTCGCCGGCCATTAATCACAGGGATTGGCTCAAGGCCTCAGTTGTCTTTGCCCAACTGCCGGAACTAAGAAAAAAGATTCTGGAGCTTGAACAAACAATCGGATTATTGCAGGCAAAAAAAGATGTCGGTCACGATTAGGAAAGTGGAATAAAGACTTCCGTCCCTGTCCTGTAAGCCTTTTCATCATGTCTGTAGAGGAGGAAATATGATTGAGATAAAAGAGATTCTTTCGATTCTGCCGCACAGGTATCCCTTTCTGCTGGTGGACAGGGTCACACATCTGGAGCCCTCAGTCAGCGTGACGGGCCTGAAGAACGTCACTATTAATGAACCCTTTTTCCAGGGCCATTTCCCGGGCAATCCGGTCATGCCCGGGGTCCTGATAGTCGAGGCTATGGCTCAGGTGTCGGGCATATTGGCGTTCAAGTCCGGAATGCAGGGCAGTTCTGTCTATTTTATGAGCATCGACAAGGTTAAATTCAGAAAACCGGTGATGCCCGGCGATCAGTTGAGGTTTGAGGTGAAGGCCGTCCAGATAAGGGGCAAAGTATGGAAATTCAGGGGTGAGGCCTTTGTAGAAGATAAATTGGCGGCCGAGGCCGAATTCACGGCAATGGTTACCGACAAGCAACTATAGGAGAAATATGGCTACCAAAATTCATAAAACCGCAATTGTAAGTAAGAAGGCCGGGATAGATGATGGTGTTGTCATTGGTCCCTTTTGTGTTGTCGGAGACGGAGCTAAGCTGGCCAGGGGCGTCAAACTCATCTCGCATGCAGTCATTGAAGGTGACACTGAGATCGGTGAAGATTGCATTATTCATCCGTTTGCGACAATCGGGCTGCCGCCCCAGGACCTGAAATATAAGGGCGAAAACACGTTGGTAAAGATAGGCAAAAAGAATATCATCAGGGAATATGTTTCCATCCACCGGGCGTCGGTAAGCGGCCATGGCGTGACAAAGATAGGAGATTCGAATTTCATAATGGCTTATGTCCATATAGCGCATGACTGCACGATCGGCTTCGAGAATATTCTGGCCAACGCATGTACATTCGCAGGGCATGTCATGATCGAAAACTATGTGTTTATTGGCGGCCTCGTGGCCATACACCAGAATAACCGTGTCGGGTCTTATGCAATGGTTGGCGGCTGCACGGGCATAACCCAGGATATCCCTCCGTACACCATGGCTTCCGACCATCGCGCAAAACTCTATGGTCTTAACCTTATCGGACTCAAGCGGCGCGGGTTTACGGATGAAACGATCAATATCCTGAAGAAGGCGTACAAGATCCTATTCAGGGAAAAAGCCACGATGACGGATGCGCTAAAAAAGGTGAAAAGCGAACTGCCGCAGACACCGGAAATACTGCATCTCATAGAATTCATCGAGTCGAATAAAAGAGGAATATGCAGATAGGTCTTATTGCCGGAGCAGGCGAACTGCCTGTTATTATCGCCGTTGATGCGAGGGCCAGAGGGTACAAGGTCATAACCGTTGCCCTTGAGAATATCGCGTCTCCGGCCCTTGAAGAGGTGTCGGATGTAATCAGGTGGATAAATCCCGGCAAATTCGGCGAGTTGATCCAAACGCTAAAAAAAAATAATGTAACACAGGCCCTGATGGCGGGTAAGGTGCAAAAATCCCTGCTCTACAAGTCCAGGATTACCCCTGATATGAGGGGCATCAAACTGCTTTTTTCCATCATAAACAAAGGTGACGATGTGATCCTCAATGCCATAAAAAAAGAGCTTGCGGACGAGGGAATAGAGATTATTGACACCGTGGCCTTCAGCCCTGGGCTGCTTATGCCGGAGGGCTGCCTGACAAAGGCGCAGCCTGACGAAGATGAATGGAAGGACATTGAATACGGCTGGAGGATAGCCAAGGAAATAGGGAAGCTCGACATCGGACAGACAGTTGTGGTAAAAGGGCAGGCTGTGATGGCAATTGAGGCAATTGAAGGCACCGATGAAGCTATTCTGAGGGGCGGCGAATGGGCCGAAGGCGTCGTAGTCGTCAAGATAAGCAAGCCTCAACAGGACATGAGACTTGACGTCCCTACAGTTGGGTGTGACACAATCAGGACTATGGTCAGGGTAAAGGCGGCTGTTTTGGCTATTGAATCCAACAAGAGTATAATGGTGAACATGGAGTCGGCGATAAAAGAGGCGGAAGCCGCAGGCATAAAGATCGTAGGCATAGCAAGCGGCAGATTTAGTGAGAGCGCAGAAAGGAAATAACACGGCATATGGGCTATATTTCGACTATCAAAGAGGGTATTGAGGTCACAAACAGAAACTGGCCTCTTATACTGGTGCAGTTTCTGTTCATGTTTCTGGGTTTCCTCAGCATGCTGGTCATCGTCGGCATTCCCTTGGCAATCGCCTTTATCATATTCGGCATTGACCTCACAGAGATGCTGCGTCAGCCCGATCTTATGAGTATCTTCCAGCTGGCGGGCGAAATGCTCAGCAAATCGCTCCCGATTGTCATATTTGTGGTCCTCAGTTTTATCCTGTACGCGGCAACTCTTATAGCCATGTCCATATTCGTCTGTTCAGGCACTATCGGGGTGCTGGCAAAGTCCATACAGAACGGCAGGCATTTCTCGCTGAAGATTTTCTGGGCGGAGGCCAGGAGGCTTTTCTTCCCGGTATTCATATACGCGAACATTGCAGGCCTCGGCTTCACACTGTTGACCATGATTATGGGCATACTGAGTGAAATCGTAAATCAGCTGTCCATCTTTATCGAGGCAACATGGCCGGTATTCGGCGCGTTCACAAATATATTTTTTGGTTTTATACTCGGCGCAACGGGTCTCTTTATATTTCTCGTTCTAATGGGCCTCTCGCTTTATGGATTCGGATATCTCGCATTCAATCGTCCGAGACCTTTCAAGGGCCTGAAACAGACGACTATATACATGTACGGGAACCCGTCGTCATTTCTTATGGTATCCGCCATGATGGCCGTTTTTGTGATAGTCCTGTTTATGATATCCGTCGTCTCCATCGTTTCGGCGTCCATACCACTGCTGGCCCTGCCGTTTCATTTCATCTCGCAGGCGGCCCTCTGGTATGCGATAATCGTCATTTTATCGTCAATCTTCCTCTATTATTACCGCACCGGCTATCAGGCTTCTCTGCCGGCCATAAGGCCCGGTCAGAATATCTCTCAGACGCAAGACGTTCAGCAATCCGAAGTTCCTCCTGAGAAGGAAGGGAATCAATAAATCCGACATTAAAGGTCTCTTCAAATGAAGAGACGAGATGTTTCTTCACGGTCTCTGCGCCGATATACGGGATTAATTCGCGTAATCCCCATGGTGTTCGCCTGCGCTGATCATGTTCGTCCGGATCGCCGAAGATACATGCGATTTTGTTGGAATCAGAGGAAAAGGGGATTGACCCCTGTTGCAGAAAGGCGTCATCCCAGCGTTTTTGGGCAGAGCCGATTATTTTTTGCCCGGAACAGGAGATTTCGCCGGTCGATTTTGATTCAAAACAGAGCGGGCTCCTGATTATTGCGGCCTCTTTTTTTATATCCTCTTTTATCAGGCAGGTGAGCCCCAGCTTCCTGAAACAGAGATAAAAGGCGGCGCCTATTTTCAGATATACATCCATCAGCCTGCCGGAAAAGCCGCTTTCATACCTTGCGGAAAAACTGTAGGTCAACTCATCGCCGTGCAGCGCAGCGCGGCCGCCGGTCAACCTCCGAACCACAGGTATAGCCATGTCCCTGCAATAGACAATATTTATTCCGTCGGTTTTTTGAAAGGCCCCGATGCTCAGGGCCGTGCAGTCCCATCCGTAAATGCGAAGTGTGGGCGGCGAAAAACCTTTTCTGACCGACATGGCCAGGGCCTCGTCGAGCGCCATATTGAATGAGGCGGCGCAAAGGCCGGAATCGATCAGTCTCCAGTCCGTCACATCGGCTATCTGTTTTCTTCCAGGATGATTTTATGCCTCAGGAGCGATATCTCTTTCACTCGGCCCGGGAAGGTCTTCTGCTCGCCGAAGAGATTTTTCATATATATATTTTCACCTTCCGGCATAAGAATATCCACACTCTCGAGATACAGTTCTTCCTCTCCGTCCCTGATTACATATGCGTTTGCTTCACACATTGATCTCCTCCCTGATTCTTGCCGCAAGTTTTTCTATAAGGTGGGGAAGCGGTTCCCTGGCGACCCCGACAATCTCCACATGTTCCTGATTCAGAGGCAACAGCATCCTTTTGGCAGGCGACGACGATACCGCCTCCGCCATCCTTGCCGTCAATTCCCCGAGCATACTGTTTGCCAGCACAATACTCAAAGGCCCGGTAATAATATCCACACGCGGGGTGTTCCAGACAATGGCGTTCTCTCCTGTGGCCCCCTTGTTCGCGCGCGCCTTCAGCATGGCGGATGTGGCGGTCGAATTGGTCCCAAGAGCTATTATCTCTACGCTTTCACCGAAACTTTCGCGCAGCGCCCTGATAATAAAGCTGCCGATGCCTCCACCCTGTCCGTCGATAACAGCTATCGTTTTCACAACATTAAGTATAGAAACAGGCGGGCAGGGGTGTCAATGATCAACTATGCTTAGCAATAAATGGGGGGATTCGGTGGAATCTCTTATGCATTTCTCCGGAATCTGAACTTCAGCGCCAGGATGATCAGGCTGAAAGAGAGCGATACCGAGTTGGCAATAATTACCGGCGTGGAGCCGATGGCAACCCCATATATAATCCACAGGATTATACCTATACAGAATATGGCAAACATAACAGACGAAATATCCCTGGCGGACCGCGATTTATATATCTTGACAACCTGGGGCAGCAGGGCGAGTGAAGTAAGGAACCCTGCGACATAGCCGAGCAATGTAATGGAATCCATATGCGGCGTTCTCCTGTAAAGAATCATTGATGATTTATATTTTAATAATACATCAGCTCCGGTCTTTGCACAAACAGATTATTTAGCCGTTGCTTTATGACTGTTGCGAGATGCGGTTGCTTATGGCGCCTGCGGCTTTTTTAAAAATACTTTTCTCTAATGATAAATCCGGGTTAAAATAACATCATTATGAATGATAGCATATCCCAAATGGAGATAAGCCGTAGAACCGGGCAACTGCGGGAGAGGCTGCGCGCCGAATCTGTTGACGGCGCGCTGTTTGTATATCCTGTGGATGTGTTTTATTTCTCCGGCACACGCCAGAACGCTGCGCTCTGGATTCCGTCGGCAGGTGAGCCGGTCCTCTTTGTTCGCAAGAGCTATCGGCGCGCAAAATCAGAAAGCCTTATAAAGGATACCAGACCGTTTCCGCCCAGCAGGGATTTCCCCGCCTTTTTTGATAAAGGCATAAAGCGTGTGGGCCTGACTCTGGACGTCATGACCGCGCAGGGCTTTAATTATTATTCGGGTCTCCTTCCCGGGCATGATTTTGTGGATGTCTCGCAGATAAACCGTGATTTGCGCTCGGTCAAATCGGAGACGGAGCAGGAATGCCTGCGCCAAAGCGGGCGCATATTTTCAGAGATTTTTTTACAGGTCCCCCATATCTTTAAACCGGGTATGCGGGAAGTCGATCTTGCGGCTGAATTCGAATACCTGTTGCGCAAATCCGGCAATCCAACTATTGTGAGCATGCGCGCATTCGGTCAGGATATCATAGGACTGGCGGTAGCAGGTCCGGCATCCGCAGAGCCCGGCTGTTTTGACGGCGCGGTTATCGGCAGGGGCATAAGGGAAAACAGCCCGTTCGGTTCGTCAACAGACATCATCAGGCCCGACACCCCGATTATGATTGATTATCCCGGCATATTCAGCGGATACATCGTAGATATGACGCGCATGTTCGTTGCAGGCAGGCTTGAATCGGTTCTAAAAGAGGCGTTTGACGCAGCCATCAGGATTCAGGACTGGGTGGTTGCGAATCTGCGACCCGGAGTTCTCTGCGAAGACCTGTATTGGGGAGCCTTAAGGATAGCGGAGGAGTCGGGGTTCGGGGCCAATTTTATGGGTGTTCCTGGTGAAAACGCAAGGTTTGTCGGCCACGGAGTGGGACTCGAATTGGATGAATTCCCTGTATTGGCCGGGGGATTCAAATGTCCGCTGAAAGAAGGAAACGCAGTTGCCGTCGAGCCGAAGTTTGTCTTTCCCGGCAAAGGGGCCGTGGGCATTGAGAACACCTGGCTGGTAACGGGCGCGCATTGCGAAAAATTGACGGACCTTCCGGATGAGATAGTCTATCTTTAGCCGATATGCGCGCTGTAGCGGATACCTCAGCCTATGATTCCACCGAATAGTTGAATTCGGAATCGGGATAATAATTATCCATGAATTGTTTCACTTCCAGGAGTTTCATGCCCATACCATATTCAGGGCTGCAGCCGTAAAATCTTATATTTTGCGTTTCATAATTTATCGTCATATATCCGCAGGCAAGCGCCTTTCCATGCCTCTTTGAGGCTTCATCATAGAATTCGGCCTTTGGTATTTTTTTTCCATTTTTGCCCGTCTGGTTCTGAATACAAAATATTTTTTCGGATTGGAGCAATTGTTCCATAATCTTATCATGGGAACTGCCGACCGCAGGGCTGACACCTACCTTCAGCATGTCTCCTATTTTAAGAAAAAAGACGTTGAAGGTGTCCCAGCCCTCGCATTTATTGAGCGGGATTTTATTTATATATATATCTCCGTGTTTTGTCATGATCGCCCTCCAAATGACGGTTAATAATAAACAATACTTCCGCTCTTTCTGTTCTCCTCAAATTATAATGCTTTGCCGCTAAAGAGCAAACAACTATAGCCCCGCAATATGAGTGGGAATTTCAGCTCCTCACAGGCCCCATACCGCAGCCGATATTTTCCTGCCGTTCCTCCTGATTACAAAACTTGACTTGAATAAATTGTCCTGCGGCTGGTAAACTTAGTTGTAGTAGGTCGATATGCTCATCGCTGGCCTTTGGAAAAGAAGAATAATTTGGACGCCTTGTTTCTTGCCGTCAAGCCTGACTTTATTTTTCAGACGTCCGTACTTGAACCGGCCCGATCAGTTGTCACAACAGAGCAGGAGATTATTTGAAGAATGTTTTTCTGATTTATGTTAGGGATAAAGACTATTTTAAGCTGCTTGATGATACCTTGATCACATCAGCGCCTGATCCGGAGCGGATCAGGGTGATGGCGTTTCCTCCTCTGGGCATACAGACACTTGCTCCGGTTTTGCGACAGCGTGGCCATCAGGTGCGGATGTTCGACACCTGTCATCCGCAAATGGATGCCGAACATATTGCCAGGGCTGTCGGAAAAGAACACCCTGATGTCATAGCTCTATCTTTCCTGTCTGTTACCGCGTATCCTGCGCTCAAGGAACTTGCCGGGCAACTCAAATCAGCGTCACCGGACACGCCTATTATTATCGGCGGGGCATTTGCGTCCATGAATGCAGACCTGATCCTGCGGGACTGCGCGTATCTTGATTGTGTGGGAGTCGGTGAGGGCGAAGAATTGTTGTCGGACTACCTGGATAACCTTGATAATTTGGCGCGGATTGCCGGGCTTGTCTGGCGTAGTAGTGGTAAAGTCATACGCAATGAACCACGCCCGCTGATTGAGAATCTTGACGCATATCCGTATCCCGACCGTACCACCCTGCCGATTGACTACATAGAATCATTACCGCTGGATGTGCCGGCAGTCCTGTCCCTCGATAAGTTCTGCACTATACAGACATCGAGAGGCTGCCCGTATCACTGCATATATTGCGATATTCCCAATATTTCCCGGGGCAAGTGGCGCAGCCGTTCCGCCGAACATGTGCTTGGTGAAATGCAGCAGCTGAATGATCTGGGATATCGCTCGATATATTTTACCGATGATCATTTCCTCTTCAACGGCAAACGTATTAACGATATCTGCGGCGGCATTATCGAGCGGGGCCTGAAATTTAATTGGGGTTGCGAAGGCCGTGTAGATTCGGTCGGGGTCGAGCAGTTGCCCATAATGAGCAGGGCTAACTGCAATATGCTGGCCTTCGGCATAGAGGCAGGCACTCAAAAGACGCTCGACAGGCTCGGAAAGTGTCAAACGCTGGCGCAGATAGAACACGCCACAGGGGAGGCAAAAAAACATGGGATAGATCGGGTGCACGGTTTTTTTGTGATCGGATCTCCCGAAGAAACGGCAGCCGATGTCATAAAAACCTTTCGCTTTGCGGCCCGGCTTCAGTTGGACACCTTCGGCTTCAATCGGTTAAGCGTTTACCGCGGCACCCCTTTGTGGAAAGAGTATGTTGATCGCGGTATTATTGACGACAGGCTTGACTGGTATAAATCCTTCAAGTGCTGTGATATTGATGCGACCACAATACCGAGTTCCGTTATTAACCGCCTGCGGATGAAAGGATATGCCCTTCTCTTTGCGCGTAGGATAATATTCCGGCCGATCCGGACCTGGAAGCTGCTTAAGCAGTTCAGCCGGTTTATGAAGATATCGGACCTGCTGAAATTGCTCTGGAGTCCGTTCCGGGGGCAGAGAGGCACCAAAAAGCTGAATCTGCCGGTCGGAATGATCGACGCAGGACTCGAACAACCGGTCAGACAGTCGGAAAGCTGAGAAAAACGCCTTCAGACCGCATCTTTAAAGTATCATTTCGGGTTTAATCTTTCGGAATGCTGTTGCCTTTATTAAGCTTGCAGGCTACTGCGCCGGGCGACAGGATCAGGTTTTTTATTGTCTCCCCCTCCAGGCTCTTCATCGCGCCCTCGTCCATTTTTGACAGCATATCATTGATTGCAGGGTTCACGCATTCAAGCCTGCTGAAGGTGTCGGAGCCGTGTAAATGTTTCTCAAGCGCCATAAAAAGATCCTGTATACTGATGGTTTCCATGTCCCTTGCAGGGATGTAAGTCATATCATCCTTTATGAGCAATATGATGTTTTTTTCTTCCAGCGCCTCAAGAACCCCGGTCACCGGAGCCACGGGCAGCCCGAGATACGCGACTATGGAATTGAGTGTCCATCTGCCGGAACCGCGGTAATGATGAAGGCCGATGAGATATATGACGGCTAATGCAAGCTTGTACTGAAATCTCTCTGCAAATATCTCCTGATCTTTTTTCATGCAGAGGGTCGCAGGAAACTGGTGATGATATGAAACCTTTACACCGATCAGCATTACCAGCCAGTTGAAATACAGCCATATCATAAAGACCAGGGCCAGCGCGAAACCTGAATATATGGCGGAATAATGGGCGGTCGACACAAGGAATTTTGCGAAGGCCCAACTGATGGTCTCCCATAGAACACCGGCAAGTATACCACCTGCAAGAGCAGAGCGGAACTTGACCTTTGTATTGGGCAGCAGATAATAGATCATCGTGAAGGCAGTGATCATCAGCAGATATGGGACCAGTTTGCCGAGGTAAAGTATGACGGTCCCGAAGGGTTCGATCTGCTGGAGCTTCAGCATGATGGTGTTGCTCATTATCGTAGTCGTGATGCCTATCGACGACACCATCAGTAATGGAGCGACCAGAAGCACGCTCAGATAATCCCGGAACTTCTGCTGAAAACTGCGCGGCTTATGGATCTGCCACAGGCGGTTGAAGGCGTTTTCTATCTGCTGTATTGTGTTGATGGCCGTATAGATAAGAAACGCCAGGCCGACCGCCCCGAGCACCCTGACATTGATATTATCCACATATCCGATAATGATAGTGGTTATCTCCGTGCTTTTGGGACCTATGGGTTCAAGAAAACTGAGCAGCATCGGCGCCAGCATATTATGCATTCCGAAGGCCTTGGCCAATGCGAACGAAAGCGCTATGAGGGGGACGAACGACAGAAGGGTTATATACGCGAGGCTCGACGCGGGAGTAGTGAACACGCCCTTTTGAAAGTCGTCCTGGAGTTTGTATACAAGACGGGCACAGGTCACGAGACAGCGTTTCGCCCTGCTCAGGCCCAACGTGTCCATCTGCCACAGGGTTGTCGAAAAATATGTTTCGCAGTTTTGATAGACCTTTTTAATATCCATGCTGTAATTATAACGAAATGATTATCAAATGTCTTTATTACGAATTGTTGACAACTCCCGGGCGAAAATGATAGGTTAGAGCGCTTGCACCTATTGCAACTAATCGGCATGTAGGGGAGGGAATGATGAAGAAATCGTTGTCGTCTCGGATTTATGGCTTAAATCAGCGGAAGGTATGCATTTTCCTTTTATCAGGTTTCTTCCTTGTCCCGGTCATGCCTGTTTCGGCGGCCCCTGAAAAGAGCGCCCCGGAGATTGTCCTGACGGTCAGGGATGGTTCAAGGAAAATAGCCCTTCACCGGACTATTCAGATAGATATTGAAGGTTTGGCAAAATGGCACAGGCTGAAAAACAGCGATCCGTCCAAATTCGTGCTCAATGTTGACGGAAACGATCTCAAGGGCATTTCACCTGTGCTTGTCAATAATGGGTCGGGACTGCAATTTGATCTCAGGCGTATAAAGGACCAAAACGAAAATGTCTGGGATTCCATACTCAGTAGAAGGCACCGGGGGTTCACCTTTGAACGTCCCGTGCTTGTTACGGTAAGCCATGACGATGTGACGGTCGAAGGTAGTTATCGGGCAGGCCTTGTAATAGTACAGCAGAATTGGCTCTATTTTTTCATTGTCATATTCCTGTTGGCAATAGCCATATTTATTTGGCTGGCGGTTAAGAGCGATATCCTCAGGGTGCCCGGCGCCCAGCCGGCCGGACTCAATCGCAAAGGCCGGCCGAACCAAAAACGATACAGTCTGGCCAGGACGCAGATGGCCCTGTGGTTCTTTACCATAATCATATCTTATGTATTCATCTGGATGGTGACGGATGATCTTACATGCGTCACCATGTCCGTTCTCGGGTTGATGGGCATCAGCGCCCTGACCGGTTTGGGCTCGGCGGCAGTGGATTCCACTAAACTGGGGGAGCAGCAGGGTCTGAAGCATTCTTTTGAAGAGGAAAAGAGGGCTGCTGAAGTCGAAGTGGAGAAGTTACAAAGCAGGATGAACACCCTTGAAATAAAGGATAAAAAGATTGGAATAGCTGAAATTCGTTCTCAACAGCTCGCGCTGTCCGGCAATCTGGCTGTGGCCCAAAAAGAGATGGAGCAGGCAGGTGAGAAGATCGGTAAACTTGGAGAGGCAATCACCCCCCCTGTCTCAAGGCATTTTCTGATTGATATATTGAGCGATGACAGCGGGCTGAGTTTTCATCGCTTCCAGATGTTTGCCTGGACCATTGTGCTGATTGTCATTTTTATGTTTCAGGTCTATCGGGACCTGACCATGCCGGATTTTGACGCAACGCTTCTTGCGCTTATGGGGATAAGCGGTGGAACTTATCTCGGGTTCAAGCTGCCGCAACGGCAGGGTTGAATCCGGTTTGAGAAGGCGATTTCCGATTAAATACGCATAAGGGAGGTTCGGCATGGCCGGGGCATTCACCCATCTTGTCGTCAGTTCTTTCGCAAAACGTGAAAAAAAGGTCCTTGGCAGGGAGCTTTGGCAGACTCTTAACAGGCATTACCGCTTTGTGTACCTCGGTTCAGTCAGCCCCGACCTTCCCTATCTGAGCTTCAGGACCGGATCAATCAACTGGGCTGATGTAATGCATTATGAGAAAACAAACAGTATTGTCAAAAGCGGTCATTCCCGAATTAAAGACATTTGGCCCGACAAATCGGAAATCGACGAGATCAAACTTGCGTGGCTGCTCGGATACGCTTCACATATGATCACTGACGCGACCATTCACCCTATCGTTCAGGCCATTGTCGGCCCTTACAAGGACAATCCAAAGGAACATCTTCGCTGCGAATTGACCCAGGACTCCCTGCTTTTTCACGAAAAGATGAATGACGACATCAAATATGACGAATTCTCGGAGATGCTCAGGTTCTGTTCCGAATCCGAATATCTCGATCCCTTGATGGACTTCTGGCAGGATCTGCTTCTTCGGAATTATGGGGAGAAGGGGGAAACTCCACATCCTGATCTCTGGTTCAAGACATATGGCCCTGCGCTCGACACTGCTGAAGGGGATATGGGCCTGATACCGTTTTTTAACCAGATAGGGATAGACACGTCCGGACTTATTTATCGCACAAAGACGGATATCGAGCAAAATTATCCTCAGGAGCTGAACAAATACTATGCAAAGATCAGGCTCCCCAATGATAAAACAGGCTTTTTTCTGAAGGACGGATATGAGCGCGCAATGGCGAATGTTGCCGCCGCCTGGAGAATATTATATGAAGGGCTGACCGGGCCTCTGGTTGTAAGCGATGTTGTCAGAAATTGGGACCTTGATACGGGGGTTGATATGGATTCACCTGCAGGCGAAGTTACCTACTGGAGGTAAAAGTGAAAAAAAGATTATTTATCATGGTGTTTGCGTTACTTTTTATATGTTCGACGGGATGCTGCGCGTCTGTTGCGGAACATAAAAAGGCTGAATACGGCAATCTGAAGTCGGCGGTCGAGGCGTCTGCCGACGTTGTTATAGGGGAATACGGAGAGTCGATCCCGGCAGACCTTGACTCATCGAAATTCATGATATTGGTGAAGGGCAGGATTGCAGATCAATATTATGAGGCCCTGAGGAAACACTCAATAGCGATTCAGGTAAAAGGTGTCTATTACTTATTGATAGTTCGGGACCGGGAGACAAAAGAGATGATCCTCTTTGACTATAGCTGCACGCCTCCGGTCGATGGTCTGGTCTATCAACAACCCGACAAGTTCGACATAACGAATCTCGGCAAATACGACCCCTGCAAGTCTGTCGAAGAACCCGGAGCTAAAAAACGTGATAAGGTGGATTGAAAAGCGCCTCAGACAAACGCAGGCACGGAAAGCGCCGGTTATATCCTTTATGAATATGAACTCAAAAATCGCGTCGAGCCTTCGATACGGCTACCCATTATGTCTATATAAATATTGAAGGATGCCGACTCCCTATTGCTCATCAGAGCTAACTAAGTTAAGATATTGCATTGTTTATTAAGGATAATCAGCATTAAGCTACTTTGTAAATAGTATTGACTTATTCCATTTTATGCAAATCGTCAATTTATTTTCTCAAATAAGCCTTTGCCGCACCTGTGAAGAGCGGCCCAAACTCCCCAATTTCGTGCCAGGGATACGCGGTTATGTTGTTTAGCCGAACCTGTTCATGACCATTATAAATCAGACAGGCCGGAAGTGTCGTCTGCCTGTTAAGACGGCGCCATTTAATAAGGAAAGAGGCATGCTTTTCAGAAACAGGCTGCCCGGACACTATTTTTATCGGTATCAATGCGTCCCCGCGCTCCGCGACAACTGATATTTCATTTCCGGAGCTGTCACACCAGTAGAAAAGATTCGATTTGGCGCCGGCATTAAAGCGTGTCTTGACCAGTTCGCTGATTACAAAGGTTTCAAACAGCATCGGCCAGGCTGCATGGCCCTCAATCTGCCCGGATTCTTTCATTCCAAGCAGGGATGCGGCGAGTCCTACATCATAGAAGTATAATTTCGGCAGCTTAAAGGTACGCCTGCCGAATGTCTGGGGATGAGGTTCGAGCAAAAAGATGATATGACTTGCCTCGAGGGCGGCTATCCAGGCCTTTGCAGTGTTATGGGTAATCCCGCACCCGGAAGCGAGCGCGGACAGGTTCAGTATGTAACCGGAATGCTGAGCGCATAGCCTGATAAATTGCCGGAATGCCTTCAGGCTGCGCACGTTCAGGATATGCCTCAGATCGCGCTCAATATAATTCATTATATATTCGGCATACCACATCTCCGTATTTAACTGCCTTTCGCATACAGGTGGATAAAAACCCTTAAAAAACAATTCGTTAATGTTTGAAATGTCTTTTGTGCCGGCAAGTTCCAGGAAAGAAAGGGGCAACAGCCTCATGCCGCCCGAGCCTTCCGCCGCAACCTTATTCTCCAGAAGAGCGCCAAACTGAATCGGGCTAACCAGAAAGAACAGTCCGGTTCTCGAGTCAGTCCTGAAACTATCAATGATATACGAACAGATTTCAGGGCATCTGTGCGCCTCATCAACAATTGCTCCATCCGGGAAATGTGAGATAAACTTTATTGGGTCGTTTTGGGCTGCTTCGAGGGAAACGGGGGAGTCGAGAGATATATATAGCTTGTCTGGGAATGAGGTTCGCACAAGAGAGGTCTTTCCGGACTGACGTGGACCGGTTATTATAGTAACCGGGTATGATGAGGCTGTGCGTAGCAGCGCTTCCCGCGCAATTCTGGCTATCATAGGACAATATTAACATGAAATATGCAATTTGTCAATTAAGTTGTCAAAATACCTCGGATTTGTCATCCGATAACACGGCAAACCCATAAGACATCATGGATGGACGTATCGAAAGCTCGGCACAGGTCGTTATGTTAAAGTTTCAATCAATAATATCATGCGCCTTTCCCGGTGTCTGCGTTTGAAAAGGATGATTATCTGATTTGGCGAGCCGAGATGCGGCTATCCATGATGTCAAGACAACAATAAACATTAGATATGTAGTTGATCTATAGGGAAGTTGACTTCTAATGATAAATCCGGGCTTATCCCATAAATATTAACGCCGTGTCGGACAACCTATGCCTTGCGTACAGTATCTCTATGATTTTGCGGCCTTTTTGACTGCCTTGGGCTTGCCTTTTGAAAGCGTGGACCAGAGGCAGTCCTCGCCGAATTCGTGCAGGCCGGAATAAATACGGCAGATCTTCGGCCTTTTTGGGTAAATATTGCACCCCTTTGGGGTCAGGTGGGGGCATGGGAGATCAAAGACTATAAAAAGCTCGGCATCGGATTTTGTGACTGTCGCGCCCCTGGCCTCATAAAAATCAATGACATCCTGTTCGCCCATCTCATATATATAGGGATCGGTATATACCCCGACCTGTTTGCAGCACTTGCGGCACTTTATGCACAGTTCCTGTTTTTTCGGCAGCTTCTCCGTCTTTTTTTCGGGCATATCAGCCACCTTTCCCTATATTATCAAGGCCTTAACGTATTTTACCGCAGGCGTCACTGCATCCTGTTTCATTGCAATTGTTGCCGGATCTATTTATCAATGCCAAGCCTGATGCAAGATATATGAACAGGCGCTGTATGACATATTATGTAATATGCTATATAAATTGACAATATCCATCAAATAGCGTAACCGTTTGAATTATTTGATTATATCACAACCCATATATTTCTGAAGGGCCTCCGGAACAATGACCTTACCATCCTCGGTCTGGTAATTTTCGAGTATGGCGACAAGCGTCCTTCCAATGGCAAGCGCCGACCCATTCAGGGTATGGACAAACTCTGTGCCCTTTTTACCCTCGCGCTTAAACCTTATATCAGCCCTGCGGGCCTGGAAGTCCTCAAAATTGGAGCAGGAAGATATCTCACGGTATCTGTTTTGCCCAGGCAACCATACCTCCAGATCATAGGTCTTGGCAGAGGAAAAACCCATGTCTCCGCTGCATAGCAGCATTACCCTGTACGGAAGCCCGAGTTTCTGTAAAATATCCTCGGCGTCGGCAGTCAGCTTTTCGAGTTCATCATAGGAACTTTCCGGCGTCGTGAACTTGACGATCTCGACCTTGTTGAACTGATGCTGCCTTATAAGGCCCCTGACATCTTTGCCGTATGATCCGGCCTCTTTCCTGAAACATGGCGTATATGCCGTATAGTAAAGAGGCAACTGTTCTTCGCGCAGGATATCCGCCCTGTGGATATTGGTGACAGGCACTTCAGCCGTCGGGATCAGATAGAATTCGGGCTCAACCACCCTGAAGAGGTCCATCTCGAATTTCGGGAGCTGGCCGGTGCCGGTCATGCTTTCCCTGTTAACAAGCAGCGGAGGAAAGACCTCAATAAAGCCCTTTGATGTATTCAGGTCGAGCATAAAATTCATCAGGGACCTTTCGAGCCTGGCTCCCGCGCCCTTCATCAGCGAAAATCTTGCGCCTGCAATCTTCGCGCCTGTCTCAAAATCGATTATTCCCAATGTCTCGGCGATGTCCCAGTGGTTCAGCGGCTCAAAATCGAATTTACGCGGCTCTCCCCACTTCCTAACCTCGATATTGTCCGTTTCATCCCTGCCGATCGGGACTGTTTCGTGCGGTATATTCGGGATGGTGAGCAGCAATTCACGGGTCTGCCCTTCCAACCCTTTCAGTCTTTCTTCAATCCCGGCAATCCCGTCTGCAACGCCCTTCATCTCCTGCATCAGGCTGCCGGCGTCTTTTTTCTCCCTCTTTAGCCGTCCAATCTCGGTTGAGACCACATTCCTTTTGTTCCGCAATTCCTCGGTTTCCCTGAGAAGTCTGAGTCTTTCTTCCTCAAGCGAAACAATTTCAGACAGGTCTATTCCTGCGCCCCGCTTGCCGAGACCGGATCTTGCCATATCGATATTTTCTCTTATAAATTTAGGGTCGAGCATACAGCCTCCAGATGATACTGCCTTATTTATCTCTTTAGTTATATATTACGATATAATAATCATAGATATGATTAATTTCAAGATTTCCGATCTCAGCGCGGCGCTTGTTACCATTACAAAGCCTGCAGGCAAGCCCATTTCACTCAATGTGGGGGAGATTATCAAGGCCGATGTGACGGACTTGCTTTCAACAGGAGGGGTCACGCTGAAGATCAAGGACAGCTACATTACGGCGCGAACGGATATCCCCCTGCAAAAGGATTCACAGGTAATGCTCAAAGTGCTTGCCTCGCCCTCATCCCCTAATGAACTTAAACTCCAGTTCCTCGGCCCGGCCGATTCGGAGCAAACGTTAACACCGGCGCCGCAAAACGAGGCCCTCGCCGGGTTTGTCAGGGAATTATCCGGTCTGAATGCCGACACCCTGTCCTCTGAAAAGATTGCGGCCCTTCTGAAAGCCCTTCCTGCCGACATAAATGAAATACCAAAAGAGATAAGGCTCCAAGTGCAGAATATCCTTCAGGAAGGCCTGCGTCTGACCGGCAGCGACATCCAGTCCCGACTTGACGCGCTCTTCAGGGCGCTTCCGTCTTCCATAAGCGCCCAGTCGTCCATTCAGGGTCTCAGGTTTGACGTAACGGTGAGCGCAGAGGCGTTATTGTCTGATGGGCTTAAAGGTCTGCTGAGAGACACCGGGGTAGCGCTCGAAGCGAAACTGAAGGCCGTTGCCGATATGATGCCTCAGGTCTCAAAAACAGGCGCAGAGGGAGAGGCGGCCAAGACCGCTTCCGGGGCCGATATCAGGCAGATGCTTTCAACAGCCGACCGGGCATCCATAGAAAATGACCTGAAGACGAATCTCCTCAGACTGAGAGAGACTCTTGTCGGCCAATCCGAAACAGTGTCGCCGAAAGACCAGGCGGCAATAAAGGCGTCGACTGCGGCGATAGACGGCGTTCTAAAGGACATAGAGTCTTATCAGCTCATGTCCAGGACAACCGACTCATACTATACCTTCCTTCCTGTGAGCTGGCAAGAGCTGAAAGACGGTGAGATCTCGTTCAAAAACAACAGTCGGGAAGGCAGGACGACTTCCTCCTCCTCGTGCAGGCTGGACCTCGATCTTCAGGAGTTCGGCAGGGTCGTGATCTCGGTCCTTATGAGTGGAGATGAATTCCTCGTCTCTTTCAGACCTGATAATGATACATTCAGGGAGCTGCTGACCTCTAATCTCGAAGGCCTTGCGGAACAGTTCAGGGGAAAAGGGTTGAGCCTGAAGGCGGCAAGGGTGCTCGACATTGATGATGATTCGATGGACCAGCCCGATAGTCCGGAGCCGTTCGGACGTATTGTGAGCATACAGGCATAACGCATGGACAAAAGGAAAAAGGCGGCGGCGCTCAGATATAAGCTGGGTAAAGACACTGCTCCCAAGGTTGTTGCAAAGGGAAGCGGCAACATTGCCGAGAAGATACTTGAGTTGGCTAAGGAACACAAGATACCGCTCAGGGAAGACCCCCAGCTGGTTGAGGTGCTCTCTACCATAGACCTGAACAGCGAGATTCCGCCCGAACTGTACAAGGCTGTGGCGGAGGTCCTTGCATTTATTTACCGCATGACAAAAAAGGACACAACAACACTTCCGTAGCCACGCTGTTCAGCCGCCGCTGCCGGGCTCTTTTCGTTTATGCTTATGGAGGCAACTAAAACAAGGCGCGATTTCTGAAATCCCGGGGCTGCGCGGACAGCAAGGCAAACATCCCCCCGGATTAATGATAATAACGGGATATTTTTATGGCTTGAGAGTCGGAATATCGGCTATACTATTATGTTATGGCGTTATTCGGAGAACTATTTCTCAGCGATGTGATCAGGAAGCCGGTCTTCGACCCGAAGGGCGATATCATCGGCCGGGTAAAAGACGTCATCGTCGTAAAGGGAGATCCTCTGCCCGAAATATCCGCAGTCATTGTCCAGAGAAAAGGACATCTCTATCTCATCAGATGGTTGTCGATAAATATCTTCAACAAGAGAATCATTTCGAGCTTTCTATACGCGGATGCGCTTGAGGATTATGATCGTCTGAAGGAAGATCTGCTGGCCGTGCGCGATATCCTCGACAAACAGATCGTTGACGCCAATGGCGCAAAGGTAGTCAGGGTCAATGATATAAAGCTTGAAGGATACAACGGAACGGCCATGCTCGTGGCGGTTGATGTGGGCATGAGGGGCATCCTGCGCAGGCTGGGGGTTGAGAACAGGAGCGAGGATATCCTCAGATTTTTCAATAGCGAGCTTTCATATAACCTGATAAGCTGGAACTACATGCAGCCTTTGAGGCCTGAACTCAAGGCCATCACTCTCACAGTGCCGCGCCAAATGCTGTCCGAGTTGCATCCCGCCGATCTCGCAGAACTCATCAGCCAGGTGTCGCGTGAGGAAGGGACCACTCTATTCAAGGACCTTGATCTCGAAACCGCCGCCGAGGCCCTGTCGGAACTGAAACCCGAGAAGCAGGCGGAGATGATCAATTCCATAGATACGGAGAAGGCCGCAGATATACTTGAAGAGATGCAGCCGGACGAGGCTGCGGACGTCCTGAGTGATCTGCCCACCGAAAAGGCAAAGGAAATCCTCGAAGCCATAGACAAGGAAGAGGCCGAGGACATACAGGAACTCCTCGGGCATGAAGAGGATACTGCGGGCGGCCTGATGACGAATATATTTATCGCCTATCCTCCCGACATCACCGTTGCCGAGGCGATTCAGAGATTCAAAAAAGACGCTGAAGATATCGAGGCCGTATATTATATTTATATCATCGATGAACTCGAAAGGCTCATAGGCGTTACCTCCCTCAGGGATCTGCTGCTTGCGGACCAGAACCTGAAATTGTCGGACATCATGATTGCAAAGATCAAATCCGTTTCGCCCGAGACGGACGACATGGTGGTGGCGGAAATCATTTCAAAATACAACATTGTGGCGCTGCCTGTAGTCGATTCGGACAATATTCTCCTCGGGATTGTAAGCGTTGATGATGTAATAGACATCATCCTGCCGCCGGCCGCAAAGCGCGGCAGGAGGAAGGTATGAATCGCTGGAAGACGTTTCTGGTTTTTCTTGCAGTGATGGGCCCCGGGATCATCACCGCAAATATCGACAATGACGCCAGCGGCATCACCACTTATTCGGTGGCCGGAGCGCGTTTCGGCTATGATCTCCTGTGGACGCTTATCCCCACCACTATTGCGCTGGTAGTCATTCAGGAGATGTGCGGGCGCATGGGCGTCGTCACAGGCAAGGGCCTGGCCGATCTTATCAGGGAGAATTACGGGATCAAGGCCGCCTTCTTCATGATGGTGGGCCTGTTCATCGCCAACTTCGGCAACACGGTCGCCGATTTTGCAGGCTGGGCAGCGAGCATGGAGATACTCGGCATAAACAAATATATTGCAGTGCCGATCGGAGCCCTGGCCATATGGATTCTTGTTGTAAAGGGAAGCTACCGGTTTGTTGAAAAGGTCCTGCTGTTTGCATGCCTGATTTATGTGGGATATATCATATCGGGAATAATGGCGAAGCCGGACTGGGCGGTAGTCTTCACGAGCACGGTGACGCCCAATATGAGATGGGACCCCGAATATATTTATCTGAGCATCGGCATAATAGGCACAACCATTACCCCCTGGATGCAGTTTTATCTGCAGTCGTCAATAGCTGAAAAGGGCATCAAAAAGGAAGACTACAAGGCGTCAAGGATGGACGTGATTATCGGATGTTCCATTACGGACATCATCAGCTTTTTTATAATAGTGACCTGCGCTACGGTGCTTTTTCCTAACGGCATCATGGTGAATGAGGCGTCTGAGGCGGCCCTCGCGCTGAGGCCTTTTGCAGGCGATTACGCCTCACTCATATTTGCGCTTTCCCTCGCCAACGCTTCCATCCTCGGGGCCATAATCGTACCTCTGGCCACCGCCTATTACATCTGTGAGGCGATGGGCTGGGAGGCGGGCGTAAATAAATCATTCGGGGAAGCTCCGCAGTTTATGGTCATATATACCATTATGATTGTGGCGGGCGCGCTGGTAGTGCTTATCCCGGGAGCTCCTCTCGTGCTCCTCATGGTGCTGTCTGCGGTCATCAATGGGCTCATACTGCCTTTTGTGCTTGTGTATGTAATAAGACTGATCAATAAACCGAGAATTATGGGGGAATTTGTCAACTCGAGAGGTTATAATATAGTCTCATGGTCGACGGTGGCTGCCGTTGCCCTGCTGACGGTGTTGTTTGTTTTTGCAACATTGTTTCCTGTTGCCTAAATATCGAAACGGCGGGTATTGCAGATGGTCAAGACAATAGAATGGAAAGACGATAAGGTTGTGATGCTGGATCAGAGCAGGCTGCCCAACGAGGTCTGCTATATCGAGACTTCTTCTTATCTCCGGTTGGCGGAGGCAATAAAAAAGCTGGAGATCAGGGGAGCTCCGGCAATAGGTATTGCAGCGGCCATGGGCATTGCTCTCGGCGCACAGGAGATCTCTGCAGGCGACTTTGACGCTTTCAGTGAAGGGCTCCAGCCGATCTTCGACACTATGCTTGCCACAAGACCGACCGCTGTAAATATTCATTGGGCGGTTGAACGGGTCAAGCGTTTTATAGAACAGAATAAAGATGAACCTATAGTAAAACTGAAGACGCTTCTTGTCGACGAGGCGAAAAAGATACTCGAAGAGGACATCGCAATCAACAGGGCTATCGGCGAGTATGGGGCCCGGTTTATCAGGGATGGCGACGCCATACTGACCCACTGCAATGCGGGCAGCCTTGCCACAGGCGGATACGGCACCGCCACTGCGGCTATGCTCGTTGCAAAGGAACAGGGCAAGCGTATACAGGTAATCGCCGATGAAACGAGGCCGGTGCTGCAGGGCGCGCGTCTTACCTCATGGGAACTCATGCAGGCAGGGATACAGGTAACACTCATAACCGACAATACGGCCGGCGCGCTTATGAAGAAGGGAATGATTGATCTTGCCATAGTCGGCACGGACAGGACAACAAGAAACGGCGATGTCGCAAACAAGATAGGCACATATTCGGTGGCGGTCCTCTGCCGCGAACATGGAATTCCTTTTTATGTGGCGGCGCCAATGAGCAGCATAGACTTCAATATGCCGTCAGGAGATCTTATCCCCATTGAGGAACGGGACCCTGACGAGGTCCGCAAAATTCATGGCTTCAATATAGCCCCCGCCGGGGTCCATGTTATAAACCTTGCCTTTGATGTCACCCCTGCAAAATATGTTTCGGCCTTTTTCACCGAAAAAGGCGCCTTCAGACCCGCAGACCTGAAAAAACTGCTGCGGGAGGATATTGATCTCGAGTCGATTCGCCTGTAATGATGAAGACTGAAGACATATTCGTGCAATATGAGCCTGAACTTAAAGAGCTTGAGTCGGGACTTCTGTCGATATTCGATTGTTCCTCCGAATTAGTCCCTCTTATAGGCAAACATATTATGGATGGCGGCGGAAAGCGGATGAGACCGCTTTTCCTTCTCATGGCGGCGGATATGTGCGGGTATAAGGGAAGCGACCGCATATTTTACGGTTCAATCATCGAGGCAATCCACACTGCCTCGCTGCTTCATGATGACGTGATAGATGAGGCCGAAACAAGACGGGGCAAGGAATCCGCCCACAGGATATGGGGAAACCGGGTCGTTGTGCTTGCCGGTGACTATTTATATTCCAACTGCATCAGGATTGCCGCAGCTAAAAACAACAGAAAGATCATCGAAACACTTTCAGAAGCAACGACACGCATGTCTGAAGGAGAGATACTTCAACTTCACAAGACGGGAGATCCGACGATTACCCTTGATGAATATTACACGATTATCTCGGCAAAGACGGGCGTACTCATCTCGGCGGCTTGCAGGATTGGGGCCATACTCGCCGGACAGCCGGATGACAGGGAGGCGGCTCTTGCCGAATTCGGGCTAAAGACGGGTATAGCGTTTCAGCTTGCAGACGACATACTGGATTATGTTGCGATGCAGGATGATTTGGGCAAAAAACTCGGCAAGGACCTGGAAGAGGGGAAAATCACCATGCCGATGATCCATCTCCTCAGCGCGGCTCCGGGACCGGAGAGACTGGAGGTTATCAGGATCATTGAAGAGACCGTCACAATAGGAAAAAGGAAGGTCATATCAGGCCGTGGAAAAGAAGCAAATCTCCGGAAGATCATCTCCCTCTTTTCAAAATATAATGCGATAGAGGAATCCTTTGATATTGCGCGCGGCCTCGTTAAAGAGGCAGCCGCTTCGCTTTGTTCATTCCCCGATTCAGACGGCAAAAAGGCGATTCTCGCAATGGCCGATTACACATTACAAAGGAACAAATGATATGCATGCCTATGTTGAACTTGCAGGGAAAGCGGTTGAGAAATATGTAAGAACCGGCATAATTCCGGACATCCCGCCTGAAGTCTCTCCGGATATGCAACGTCGGGCAGGGGTATTTGTCTGCCTGAAGATCGAGGGCAGGTTGAGGGGCTGCATAGGCACTTTTCAGCCCTGCCGCAAAAACCTTTATGAAGAAATCTCTCACAATGCAATAGCGGCTGCGACCGAGGACCCCCGATTTACCCCTGTCGGGCCTGATGAACTCGACTCCATTGCATATACGGTCGATATCCTTTCCGAGCCCGAAAAAATTCCGGATATTTCCGAACTGGACCCCAAAAAATATGGTATTATTGTTTCTAAAGGCTCCCGGCGGGGCCTGCTTCTGCCCGATCTCGAAGGCGTCGACACGGTTGAGCGCCAGCTTGAGATTACAAAGATGAAGGCCGGAATCAATCCCCTTGACACTGATGTCGAGATATACAGATTTATTGTTGAGAGGTATGCATAACTGATGGACCCCCTGAAATTGCTCCTTGTCGAGGATACGCACTCAATGCGCAGATTTATGATGACCGGACTCGCAAAAGCCATCAAAGATATTGACATTTCTGAAGCGCAAAACGGCAAAGAGGCGCAGCACAAGCTCCTGGCCGAAAAATTCAGTTGCATTGTTTCCGATTTTGACATGCCAATCATGAATGGAGAGGAGCTGCTCCGCTGGGTAAGGACCGCTTCAGAGCAACGGGACATTCCCTTTATCATGGCTACCGCAACGCGGGAGCGGGATTTGCTTTCAAAGATCATCAAGGCCGGGGCCGACGCATGTCTGCTGAAACCCTTTACAATCGACGACCTGGTGCACCGTCTTGTCGATATAACAGGTCAGGCCAACAGACGGCGGCATGACAGGTTTGCAATTGAAGGGACGGCGCTTTTCAGATACGGAAAGATGTCCCTGAAGGGCAGGATCATAGATGTAGGCAAAGGAGGGATATTGGGACTTTTCAAGCTTGATAAATCCATCCCTGCCATACTTGAAAATGTGTCCGTCGACATCGAAACCCCGCGAGGATTCCGCGTAACCGGCATTAGCTCCTATATCGTCAGGCAGCAGGTTGAAGGCGAACTGCCTGAAATTACAGATATCAAACTGGCGGCCCGCTTTGACAATCCGCCGCCGGCCAAGATAGCGGAACTCGAACAGTTTTTCAAGTCCGTTTTTTCGTATTGATCCGGATGCAGGGCCCCGCATTTTGCCACGGGCGGATTATTTTATCGTTATTTGTGCAAACAGAACAGAGGTAGATTATGGACAGTATATTTTCCGACCGTATTACGGACGTCCCGCGCTCATTTATTCGTGAGATCCTCAAGGTCGCCATCGACCCCGAGATTATATCATTTGCAGGAGGCCTGCCGAACAGGGCATTCTTCCCCGCGGAAGAGATAGAGCAGGCGACGACCGCGGTTTTTCGCGAATATGGCCGCGACATATTTCAGTACGGCAACTCGGAAGGCCATAAGGGACTGAGAGAATATATCTCCGGGCGCTATCGGCTGAAGAACCTCGATATACCTGTAGACAACATCCTGATCACGAGCGGTTCACAGCAGGGGCTTGATCTGCTCGGCAAGATCCTTATCAATGACGGAGACGGCGTGATCATTGAAGAGCCTGGGTATCTGGGCGCAATACAGGCTTTCTCCATCTATCAGCCGACATTTCTGCCCGTGCCGCTTCATGAAGACGGGATCGATATACAGAGACTTGCCGGGGTGGTGTCATCCGGGAAACCGAGACTGATGTATGCCGTCCCGAATTTCCAGAACCCTTCAGGCGCCACTTACTCCGACGCCAACAGGCTTGAGGCGGCTGAAATACTCAGGGGCACAAAGACGATATTTATCGAAGACGATCCGTATGGTGAGTTGAGATTTACAGGCGAGAGGAAGCGCTCTTTCAGGGAATTGCTGCCGGACAACACCGTGCTGCTCGGTTCTTTTTCAAAGACGGTTGTGCCGGGCTTCAGGATAGGGTGGGTGGCAGCTCCGGACCATATCATGGAAAAACTTGTCATCGCAAAACAGGCGACCGATCTGCATACAAGCCATTTTACGCAGAGCATAATTTACCTGTATTTGAGGGATAATGATATAAATGCGCATTTAACAGAGATCAGGCGGGTATATGGCAACCAGTGCCGGGCTATGCTGGACGGCATAAAAAAACATTTCCCGGAGGGAGTGACCCATACAAAGCCTGAGGGCGGCATGTTCCTGTGGGCCGAATTGCCTGAAGGCGTGACTGCTCTTGAGCTTTTCAACCTCGCGGTAAAAGACAGGGTGGTCTTTGTGCCGGGCGATCCCTTTTATGTCAACAAAACGGGGACAAGGACAATGAGGCTGAACTTCTCGTGCGTTGATGAGAAGACCATTGATATTGGCATCAAAAGGCTGGGGAAGGCCATTCGCACTCTTTTGGACAAGAAGGCTTAATCGGGGATTATGAGCCTGCCACCCCGTGGCGCGATGAATTATTCCTTTATGCCGGACAGCAGACAGCATGGGTAGCCGTGTCGCAGGCTCGGCGCAGGTTGTCATGTTGCAATTTCAGTCAATAATATCCGGCGCATTCCCTGTTGTCTGAGTTTGAAAAGGATTATTCTCAAATCTGGCGGGCCGAGATGTGGTTGCCCATGTTGTCTGTTTATAGCCTGTTACGCTATTCCAAAGAAGGCCGCGTGATTTGAGGTAAAGAAGAGCGGCTCGTTCTTCAATATGGCCGAGACCGCCTTATGCCTTCTGAACTCACCCTCGACAAACTGCCTGACTTCCTTTCTGTTCCAGCCCGCAGGGTGTTCAAAATCGGTGTAGAGGGAGAGGTCTCCTTCATAGAAGCTGCTTGTTTTCAGACCTTTTGATTCAGCCGAACCGGCAGGCATATTGAATATGGCGAGGTTCAGAAAGCCTATCTCATGACTGTGCTTCACCGTAAAGTCGAGGGTCTTCCGCGCCCCGTCCATCGTTTCCTCGGGCGCGCCGAACAACAGGTACACATAAGTCGCTATGCCGGCGCGTTTAAGGGTTTCGAGCGCCATGGATGCGATGCCGAGATCAACGCCTTTTTGCATCCTGTCGAGTACGGACTGATCTCCTGATTCAACCCCGAGCTTGAGCATAGCGCATCCGGAGCGTTTCAGGGCCATACAGAAATCGATATCCGTCAGATCCCGCGTGATCCGGGCAAAGCCATACCATGGAGGACCCGGAGGATTGTCGATCAGCGCCTTTATAAGCGCGGGACTGACGGCATTGTCGAGCAGATGGACCAGCTCGGGTCGTATCTGCCTTGTGAGCGATGAAATATCCTCTGTCGCTTGCCTGATGCCGACCGGGACATAGCATGCCCCCTCAGCCCTCTCAGGACAGAATGAGCACCGGTTCCAGAAACAGCCGCTCGAACTGCCGTATGGAAGGATTGTGCCTGGGGACAGATATTCAGAGGTCGGCAATAATGCATAATCCGGCGTAAAATGGGGCACGGCTTTATCCTTCACCCCTTTTAGCGTCAGCAGGACCTTTTCTCCCGGCCCCTCGACAAACTGATCGACTAATCCGGCAAAGGGATTATGCCAACCCGGACGCCTAAGCCATGAAGTGACAAGCCCTCCGCCGCAGATAATGGTCAGACCCGGATATGCCTTTTTCAGAAAACCGATCATCGCAAACGCGCACAAGGCCTGGCTCAGATAATTGATCGAAAAACCGATAATTTCGGGCTGCTCTTTTTCGATCACATCGGGAAGACGTTTTTTGAAGTACGGATGGAACGGATTCATATCCGGATGCTCTGCAGCCTTCAGCAGGTCCGTGCTTCGCAGGGGCGAAAGCCCGCAATCCTGATAGTTCACAAGGCTGAGCGTAATCCCTTTTGTCTCAACAGACTTCTCGATGACACGATTGATGTCCATTACCGCGCGGCGGTACCGGTCGATTGAGCGATACAGCCGCATGTCTTTCAGCACAGCAATATTCCTTGTGTAATTGCGGACTGCCCGTCCGGTCCATGTGTCGGAGCAGGCAGTTGGATTCGCTGCAAACGAATCCATAAGGAAAAGCATGCCTTCGATGTTTGCGTCGATGACGGCATGCTTTACACCGTGACTCTTCAACGCGCCGGAGAGTTTTGCAATACCGGCAGGCGGCTCGCACGCCTTGGCCACAGGGGGATAGATCAGAAGCATAGTTTATTTTAAGCCTAATGATAAAAGGCATTCCAGTCAAAGCCGGAGCCCTATCCGATTATCTTCTTCACCCTCCCGACCACACCGCCCTCCAGGCGCACCTTGATTCCATGCGGGTGGATTGGGGAACTTGTCAGAAGGTCTTTCACGATACCTTCGGTCAGCTTGCCGTCCCGCTGGTCTTGCTTCTGAACAACTGCGACTTTCAGCCCCGGCCTTATATCAGCGCGTCTGTTCCCATCCATAATATTCCGCTCCTGCTGTTCAGGCCTTGCCGCTGGCCGCTTTCCTCTTGAATTTTCCGCTCTTGCCGCCGCTCTTTTCGAGCAGCATGATATCGGAGATGACCATCTCCTTATCAACGGCCTTGAGCATATCATAGATGGTAAGGGCAGCGACGGAAGCAGCTGTGAGAGCTTCCATCTCAACACCGGTCTGCCCTTTCAGCTTAACCGTGGTCTCTATATCGATCTTGCTGTTTTTTACGTCAAGCCTGAATTCTATTGTGACCGATGATATATTGAGAGGATGGCACATGGGGATCAGATCGGGGGTCCTCTTTGCCGCCATGATCCCGGCCACCCTTGCGACCCCCAAAACATCGCCCTTTCCGGCCTTGCCACGACCGACCAGAGTGATGGTCTCGGCCTTCATCGATATCGATCCGGAGGCAACGGCAATCCTGTCCGTATCCGCCTTTCCGGTTACATCCACCATGCGCGCCTTGCCTTCCCCGTCAAAATGGGTCGGTTTCATCAGCCCTCCAGTGCCAAAGTGTTAAACGGGTTACATCGGCGACCAGGCAGGGCTCGCAGACCTGAAACCCCTCGGGGTAACACGGCGTATGTCTTCGCCGTTCGCCCTCATAATAAATATCCCTTTTGAGCCCTCGCGTGTGGATGAAAATACGACAAACCTGCTGTCCGGAGAAAACGACGGGTCTTCATTATTGCCGTCCTTTGTCAGCTGGGTAAGGCCGGTCCCATCGGGTTTGACAATGAATATCTGGTTCCTGCCGTTTACCATACTTGCATATACGATCATTTCTCCTGAAGGCGCCCATGAAGGTGATGTGTTATAGTTGCCTTCGTGTGTGATCCTCCTGACGCCATATCCCTGACTGTCCGATATATATAATTGCGGCGAGCCCGTGCGGTTCGAGACAAAGAGTATGGAGTTCCCGTCGGGTGACACGGAAGGAGATATATCTATCCAGGGCGAGACTATCAGCCTGTGCGGGGCAGACCCCCCGATGTTTCCTACCATTATGTTGGCGTTTCCGGACCTCGACGCGGAATAAACGAACCTCCGGTTATCAGGGAAGAAATTCCCGACAATGCTCAGGCCTGAAAGAGGCACCCCGGATTTCACCTCTGTGCCGGTATTCAGGTCATAAACATAAATGCCCCATCTGCGGCCCTTTTCAGACGAATAGATAAGTTTGGAGCCGTCTGAAGACCAGCGCGGCGCAAGCAGAATACCTCCCCTGGGCCCAAGCGGCCTCATGCGCTCGCCGTCCCAGTCCATCATGTAGAGCTGTTTTGATCCCCGCCTCTCGGAAACAAAGACGATCTTTGACCTGAATATGCCGTTCTGCCCGGTCAGGAGTTTGTATATGTCATTGGCTACGGAATGAGACAGCTGCCTCAACAGGTCGCGGCCGGCGGTGTATTCCTTCCGCAGTACCTCCCTGCCTTCCGTGACATCAAAGGCCCTGACTGTTATTTCGATGGATGAACCTCCTGACGAGGTGACCTCGCCCTTTACGACCATCTCGGCCCCAAGCCCCTTCCAGCTCATTGCATTGAAGACCTGATCAGGTCTTTCGATATGGGCCGCGTCCTCTATGCAGTCGAAAAGGCCTGTGTATGTCAGGTCTTTCTTGACGATCTCGGACGCTTCCCTGGCCCCGATAAAGGGCTGAATGGCGATCGGAAGCCTTTTTACGCCCGGAGATGTAATGTCTATATATATCTTTTCAGCCGACGCCGATGCAGCGCAAATGACGCTGAACAGAACTGCCATTATCAGGGACAACGCTCTTTTTGTCATGTTTATCTGCCTTTCTTCGGATCAAAGTTGATGCTTCTCTCCATCTCTGCCGGCGGCGGCGGGAGAGGGGATGAATTGGTAATCGCGCGCAGGGCCTCCCTGTCGAAAAGCTGGTTGTTCGATTTCTTTTCCCATCCCAATATTGTTATATTGCCGTTTCGCTCAATCCTTATGGTAATAATTGCGCTAAGGCTGCGGTATCTGTTAAGAAAGTCCGAGTTGGCCCAGTTTCTCTGTATTATACCGCCGATTACCGAATCATATGTGCCGCCGCCGGGCGTTCCACCGCCTGCCGCCCTGGAGCCATTTTTTGAGACAGTAAGCAGGCGTTTCCGTTCCACATTTTTCCTGGCCTGAAGCGCGGCTATCCTGTCGGCAGCGGAACTCTTGTGGGGTTCGGCTATCTTATGAGTGATGGTTGCGCTCGGCTCTTCTTCTGCGGGCTCCGGCTCTTTCTCTTTTGGCTGGATCTCCGGCTTTGCCGCTGCCGCTGCCTGGTTTCCGGAGCCTCTCACAGGCGATTCTACAAGGCTGACTGTTATCGACGACATCTTGTGGCTTGGGCCGCTTATCAGTATGTAAGCTACAATGGCGACTACAAATAATGAATGGAGCCCGATCGAAATATAAAAGGAGCTGTAAAGCCGGTTGTCTCTCATTTAAGTGAAAGCTTAGGTTCCGTCACCATCCCGAGTTTTTCTATCCCGGTCTCCTTGATATCTCCCATTATCTCGATGACACTTCCGTAAGAAACATCCTTGTCGGCCTTGAGAAAAACATTCGGATTGCGTTTGCTGATGGCCTTGAGCCTGTCGATCATTTCCGGCCTGGACATCGGCTGCTCATTCATAAAGAGCGCGCCGCCTTTCTTTACCACGATGGTCACCCTTTCTTCGGGCGGCAGGTCTTTGCCCTTGGCCTGAGGCAGATTCACGTCGAGGCCCTGCTGCATAAGGGGAGCCGTTACCATAAAGATGATAAGCAGGACGAGCATGACATCCACCAGCGGCGTGACATTTATCTCGGACAGGGCCGTTTTCTGACGATTTCTATTCATATTCAGCCAATAATATAATCCACGAGTTCCTCGGAAAAGTCCTCCATAGCTATGATCATCCGGTTGGCCTTGCTGAGGTAATAGTTATAAAAAATAACGGCGGGTATTGCGGCTGCAAGGC
>JGI20214J51088_10000370_pt1 | contig 31896 bp, 18 predicted proteins | sample WetSurMetagenome_FD_51088 | JGI IMG/M metagenome (IMG submission 51088) | reverse complement strand
CGGTTCCGCCCGACGGAACGTCTCCCCAGGTCGAACCGCCGTTGGGGCTGTATTGCCATTCATACGTAAGCGTGCCGCTGCCGATGGCCGCCACGGTAAACGAAGCCTGCTGGCCGGCCGTGACGTTCTGATTGCCGGGCGGCGTGGTGACTGCCGTGGGCGTGCAAACGGAGAGCACGGCCGGGTTGGAATACACGATGTCGCACGAGTTGTTCACTTCGCACATATATTGGTAGCCGTTCTGGCCCTGCGCGGCGGTGAACGAATACGTGGAACCCGTGGCTCCGGCTATATCGTAAAAATGATAGCCCCCATCGTCGCTGTATTGCCATTGCAGCGAGATGGATGGACCGGCCGCCGACACGGAGAATGACGCCGTTTGTCCGGCAAGCACGCTCTGGTTTTGAGGATCCTGGCTCACCGCTGGCGGCTCGCAGACATGGCACACGGCTGAGTTGGACACGGCACTGCCGCAGGTTCCCGTCACCTGGCAACGGAAATAATACCCGTCGACGCTGACGTCTGTTGTAAACGTGAGCGCGGCCGAGGTGTAACCGGTGCCGTAGGTCCACGGATGCCACGTGGCTTGGTTGTCCGAACTATACTGCCACTGGTACGTGAGGCCGTCGCCGGTGGCCGACACGCCGAACGTGATGTCCATACCCGAGGGAACCGTTTGGGTCTGCGGCTGCCCGGTTATCGCCGGGGCCACGCAACCGGGCGACACGGTGAGCGTCGCGTTGTTGGATGTCTGCGTGCCGCAGGAATTGGTGACTCCGCACCGGAACCATGCGCCGTTGTCGGCAGGGTACGCGGTTGTAAAAGTATACGTAGAATTGGTGGTCGTGCCCGGCGGCGTGTACCACGAACCGCCGCCGTTGTCGCTGCGCTCCCACTGGTACGTGAGGCCGGAGCCGGAAGCCGTGACGCCGAAGGTGACAGGGTTTCCTCCGGAGGCGGACTGGTTTGCCGGCTGAGAGCTTATGGTCGCAAGCGGGCATTGGACCGTGAGCGTGGCGGTGCCGGAGGTGAGCGGGCTTCCGCACGCGCCCGAAACGATGCACCTGAACTGCGCGCCGTTGTCGGCAGGATACGCGGTTGTAAAGCTGTATACCGCTGAGTTCACGCCCACGTTGGTCCATGTGCCGGTATTGCGCTGCCATTGGTACGAAAGGCCCGAACCGGATGCCGAGACAGTGAAGGTGGCGGTCTGACCGTTATTTACGGTCGTGTTCTGGGGATTGGCCGAGATTGAAGGGTTGGTGCAGGTGACGGTGAGGGTGGCTGAGTTGGAAATGACATAGCCGAATGAATTCCAAATGGAGTCCCGGAATTTTGCTCCGTTGTCGCCCGCGACCGTCGTAAAAATATAGTTCGCACTGTTCGCGCCCGCGCCACCGGATACATTGGCCCATGTTGAACCGCCGTCGTTGCTGCGCTGCCATTGGTACAAGAGGCCGCCGCCGTTTGCGACTACGGAGAAGGTGGCGGAGGAAAGAACGCTGACGGTTTGATCGGAGGGTTGGGCGTCCATGGTAGGGGTGGAAGAGGCGATGGGGGTAAAGGTGATCCAATTTGCATTGGTTTTCTGAGATTGGTAGCAGAGCATGATCCAGTCGGAGGAACGAACGCCGAGGGCGACAGATGCCTCATCAAGAACCCCAGTAAAATATGCTCCAGTAGTAGCTGGTCTACGAGCAATGTCAATCTCTCCGCTTCTTGTTGGCACAGATGCAGTGACGTTGCTTGCAGTTGCAACAGGTGCTCCATCCTTGTAGAGAATTATAGTGGCCTTGTTTACAGTCGTATCATACGTGGCGGTCCATAAGTGCCAATTGTTGTCTGGAGCAATAGGATCATCAAGGTGATTACCTCCCGTACCGTAAGAAAAACAGCCTGGGTGCGTGCCAGACGATGCAAAGCCAAGGCCCCATCTTGTGGAACCCTGACAAAGCATGTATTGTTCACCAGTGACGCCGGATTTACCCCATATCATTGCAGTGAAGCTTTTGCCAGCCTCATTAGGACCAGAAGCAGAATTTAAGTATTTAGTTGTGTTCGGATTTCCAAAATTCTGACCCTTTGCAACGATTGCGCTCGATTGATCGCCAGCCACCATCCCCACTCCCGTCAAATTCGCTGTCCCTGTTGCGTCAGCATACCATCCCGGAGTCGTATTGCCTGTCTCATTCAAATGCCATACTCCAACAAACCCGTTATTAAAAACGTTCGTCCCGCTCGACAGACTCGTCGCTTCGGAATTTCCCCAATACATCCTTATCTGCGTCTGTCCTCCGTTCGTGCTCCCCGTCACGTCGACCTTCACCCAAATTTCCGCCACTTGGTTTGCATTGTCCCACCGCTCTATCTGATACGGCAACGCCGTGACATGGTCCGATTTTGAAAACCGGATATCCGCTCCGTCGCTCTTCGCCTGCGAGAATATGCTCGGCGTAAAAGTCGTTCCGGTCAATCTGATTAATACGGGGAATCCCGCCACGTCACCCGATACCCCGAGGCCCGTGGTATTGAGGTTCACATCGCTCGCGTACAGCCATGGTGAAAAATCATCCGCCTTCACCGGCACGCTCAAGCTCAGAGCGACAACCGCAGCTTCCAGAATTCTTCCGCCAATCCTCATTGTCCGCACCTCGGTCTTGGTGCCGGCGAATCATGAACTCTCCGGCATCTGTTTCACCATTTCAAAATAGCGCCCCATTCACAAGCTCGGGCTCTTGTTTCAGTTATAATTTTATAGTTGTGAAACTCAAAACGCAACATTTAATCGCATAAACTTAAAAATGCGGCAACCACTACTAAACCGCATAAACAACATGGCTACTACATTCCCTTGTGTATGGTCGTGGGAGAAAGCACTAAAAAATTAATCCTATGCAGAAATGAGAAATGTTCGAGCGAAATTAATTTCGCCGCTATCGGTATGTTCCCAAATACAAGAATTGCGTTAACTGCTTCGACAGGTTTGCCGGAATGCGTATGACATCGATAAAAGGATTCACCGGTAAGACCGCTACCCGTTCGTGTTGCACTTTTCGAATCATGAGCGTTCGTCGTTGGCGAGTATGCCGCTGCGTCAGGTATTCATGTGGGGGTATAGTCGCGGTCGAAGGCTAAGGGCGGACGGTTTTCAGACCATCGATAAATTATCTGCTTGGCATTTTGTGTTAGAGGGCATCAATCTCCGGCAGACCGTTCGGCATCATAACTCTATTTCAATTTTCCGCTCGTCGTTTCCTTTATCGACGAACCGTATGTTTCTCGTAGTTTCCGGCAGTACATCGGGGAACAAATCCGCCCACTCAACGAGTACCACGCCGTCGGAGCGGGAATATTCGTAAAATCCGATTTCGGTGAGATCTTCCCTGTTCTTGATCCTGTAGAAATCGAAGTGGTACACGGGGAAATCAGGCGCTTCGTGGATATTCACGATGGAGAAGGTGGGACTTCGCACCGCGGCCGTACCGCAGAGCGCTTCAACGAACCCGCGCACGAACTCGGTTTTGCCCACTCCCAGCGCGCCGACAAGGGCGAAGACATCACCGGGTTTCGAACGCTTGGCGAGCCGGGCGCCGGCTTCACGGGTTTCCTGGACGGAATGAGAGTTTGTGATTTGGGCCATAATTTTATAAATGCTGGGCGTTCACACCTTGTACCGGGTGTTCCAGCGTTCTCTCGTGGTGCCCCCGCAACAATGTTTCTTGCTTGCCACCGACTTATCAAGGGGGCTACCCCAGAGAGGGGAGTGCCGAGGACCGCGAAGCGGGCCGAGGCCGGGGGAGATACTTCTCCCCCGCTATTTTTCTACTTGTTTCGGCTTCATCACCGCCAGCGGAATTATTATCTCCTCCATCGAAATTCCGCCGTGCTGAAAACTGTTCTGGTACTGGCGCTGGTGGTTGTCCGATTTGTCGGGATAGACGAAGTAGTAATTTTCGCGCGCGATGATGCAGTACGAATTGAGCGAGAACGCGGGAAGCCGGAACACCGTGGGATCGGACAAAAACAGCGCGTGGCGCTCGTCGCAGGTGATGTTCTCGCCGAACTTGTACCGCAGGTTGCGCGACAGCTCGCGCGAGCCGTACACCTCGGTGCCGCGCGTGCACAGCGTGGAGCCGTGGTCGGTGGTGAGGATCACGGTGCAGTCCTGCGAGGCGAACTCCTTGAGGATGGAAAATGTGGTGGAGAACTGGAACCACGACTGCGTGAGCGAGCGGAACGCCGTTTCGTCGGGCGCTATCTCCTGAAGGATGCTCGACGTCGACCTGCTGTGCGTGAGCATGTCGACGAAATTGACCACGATGGAAACTAATTGGTCCTTCTCGTACGCGGCGATTTTCTTGAGGAAGTCCTTTGAGTCGGACGCGTCGAGAATCTTTACGTACCGCGGATCGTCGGCGTAGTCGAAGCCGCAGGCCCTAAGCTTCCGCGCGAGGAGCTGTCGTTCGAACCTGTTGAGGCTGCTCTCGTCGTCGGACGGTGTTTTCCACAGGTCGGGATAGTCGTTGGCTATCTCGATGGGATACTTGCCCGCGAACAGCGCGTTGCGCGCGAAGGGCGTGGACGTGGGCAGAATGGAATAGAAATAGTTCCGCTCTATGTCGAAATACCTTCTCAGCAAAAGCTCGATGGCGAAATACTGGTCGAGCCGCATGCAATCGAGCACCACGAAATAGACCTTTTTCCCCTCCCGGAGCCGCGGGACAAGGAACGTTTCCACCACGTTGGGCGACAAAAGCGGCGGGTTGTTTTCGCCCCGGAGCCACTGGCCGTAGTTTTCGGCGATAAAGTCGCCGAAGGCCGCGTTGCAGTCGGACTTCTGGCCCGCGTGCGCCTGGCGCAGGCCTTCGTCCTCTACCTTTTCCAGTTCGAGGTCCCATTTGGTGAGCCCCTCGAATATCCGCGTCCAGTCCTTGGCCGTGAGCGATGCCGTGAGCGCGAGCCTGGTGTCGGAATAATTGCGGACGAACTTCTGGGTGATTTGCGTTGAGATGATCTGCTTGGAATCGAGGAGCTTCTTGCACACCGACAAAATCTGGCTGGGGTTGACGGGCTTGGTGAGGTACCCGTCTATCTTCTTGCCGAGCGCCTCGTCCATGAGGTGCTCTTCCTCGCTCTTGGTCACCATCACCACGGGAAGATCGGGGGCCATCTCCTTGATCTCTTCGAGGGTGGTGAGCCCGTCCTTGCCGGGCATCTGCTCGTCGAGCAGGACGATGTCGAAAGCCCGGGCATTCTCTTTAATCAAATGTATGGCGTCGTGACCCGAGTACACGGGGGTCACGTTGTACCCGCGCGTCTCCAGAAACATGATGTGCGCACGGAGAAATTCTATTTCGTCGTCGGCCCAGAGAACGTTTTTTCGCGTGCCGCTCATGACTGCCGCCCCTGCTGTGCCCCGCCCCCGCAAGTCACCATCCCAAAATAATTTATAACGCCGCCCCCCGTTTCTCTCCCGAGACTTCTCCCTGGGCGCCGGTGCGCGCCGGGAGATCGATGCAGAAGGTGGTGCCCTTGTCCTTCTGCGACCACGACAGGTAAATCTTGCCCTTGTGGTAATCCTCCACTATCCGTTTCGCGAGCGTGAGCCCCAGGCCCCAGCCCCGCTTCTTGGTGGTGTATCCCGGCGCAAAGACCTTTTTCTGATCCTCCCACTGGATTCCCTTGCCGTTGTCGGTGTGCGAAATCCGCACGGTCCGCTCGGCCTCGACGTATTCGGTTTTTATCTCGATGAGGCCGTCGGGCTTCACGATTGCGTCGACGGAATTCTTGAGCAGGTTTTCGAACACCCATTCGATGAGCTGGCTGTTTGCCGATATCCTGGGCAGCACGCCCGGCGTAAGCCGTATTTCGATGTGTTTTCCAAGAAAAGGAAGCCTGGTGCGGAAGTAGACCGCCGCGTCGTTGAGAACGACGTTTATATCGCACGACGCGAGCGCGGGAACCGATCCGATTTGCGAGAACCGGTTGGTCACCTTGCGCAGGCGCGACAGATCGGTCTCCATGTTTTCGGTGACCGCGTGCACTTCTTTCACGAAATCTTCCGGGTCGATTGGCTCATCGGAACTCATTCGCGATCTCAGAAATTCGATCCAGCCCATGAGGGACGAAATGGGCGTGCCGAGCTGGTGCGCGGTTTCCTTGGCAAGCCCCACCCACAGGTTGCTGCGCTCGGTGACGCGGATGTTCTGGAACCCGAGGAAGGCGAAGAAGATGAACGCGGCCACGAGCCCGGCTTCTATGTACGGCATGCGGGACAGGCTGTAAATGAGCTCGCTGTTGCCGAACACGAGGAACCCAAGCCTTGTTTGCGTTTCGCTCAGGTACAGCACCTTGGGCATGTAGCTTTTGCGGTATTCGGCCACCTTGGCCCGCACCTGCGCCACGGCCTCGGCCGACGAATCGTGCGGGACAATCTCCCGGCGGTTGAACATGGTACCCACGTACACGTTGCGCCACATCATGGGGTTCCACGCCGTGTCGGTTATCACCACGGGTATGTTGGTCTTGCGGATTATCTCCTCGAATATCACGTTCATTTCCTGGTTGCTCATCCGCTCGGTGATGGCCGTGCGCATGAGCTCGGCGTAGGTCTGCGTCACGCTCACGGCGTCGGCCTGCAATTGCATGATGATTGTGCGCGTATATTGCGCGTACCAGATGAACCCCACGATGCAGGCAAGAAGGAGCACGTAACGGCCGGTGAAGGGCCGCAGGCGCATGAGGAGTCTGTAAAAGGCGGCGTTTGCCATGTCAACCGGTTAAATGCTTGACAATGTAAAAAAAATAATGCTGCTGGTGGGGGCACCGCCTCACGGCGTCGCTGTGCGCCCTTCCTGTTGGGCACGCGAATTCCCTGGCCTCAGCCTCCTCGGCCTCCGGCCTGCGGGGTCTTCGGTACACCCCTCCTGCGAAGGGCCGCGCGAGTTCGCTCGCTTTACGCTCGCGAGCTTCGCCCCTTCGCAACGCAACCGTTTTGGAAGGCCTCCCTGCCCCCTCTCCTTCGGAGAGGGGGAAAAGCAAGAGCGACAGCGGCCTTACTTCCGCGCGTTAGGGGCGACCGGAGGCCGCGCCGGAGCGCGGTGCTGCCCGGACCCGGCATTTTGTGGAGACGCATGCCGCGTCTCCACAAAATGTATAGGGCCGTGGCAGCCCGAGGGCGAGCCCGAGACCGAAGGGAGAACCGACCCGGCGCAATGCGCCGGGGAACGCCCATCTTTTTCATATTAAAAAAGAGCAATCACCCTTTTACGATTTCCTTCATCCCGCGCATATACGGCTGCAGCACCTCGGGCACGCGGACCGAGCCGCTCGCGGTCTGATACGTTTCCAGAATCGCGACGAGTATTCTCGCGGTGGCAAGCCCGCTGCCGTTGAGCGTATGCACGAACCTCGGCTTCTCGCCCGCCTTGGGGCGGAAGCGTATGTTCATGCGGCGGGCCTGGAACTCCTCGAAGTTGCTGCACGACGACACTTCGAGGAACTTCTTCTCGCCAGGCGCCCACGCCTCGAGGTCGTAGCATTTCGCCGCGGCGAACGACAGGTCCGCGTCGCACAACGAAAGCACGCGGTACCGCAGCCCGAGCGCCTTTAAAAGGCCCTCGGCGTCGGCACGGAGGGCCTCCAGTTCGTCGTAGGAGGTTTCGGGCGCCGCGAACTTTACAAGCTCGACCTTGTTAAACTCGTGCACGCGCAAAAATCCCTTGGTGTCCTTGCCGTATGATCCCGCCTCGCGCCTGAAGCACGCGCTGTAGGCGCAGTATTTCACTGGCAGGCGGCCGGGCTCGAAAATCTCGTCGCGGTGCAGGTTGGTTACCGGCACCTCGGCCGTGGGGATGCAGTATAATCCGTCCTCGGCGATATGGTACATCTGTTCCTGCGACTTGGGCAATTGCCCGGTTCCGAACAGGCTGTCCGCGTTCACGAGAAACGGCGGGAATATCTCGCAATAGCCGTTTTTCCCCGTGTGCGTATCGAGAAAGAAATTGATGAGCGCCCGTTCGAGCAGCGCTCCCGCGCCCTTGTACACGGGAAATCCCGCGCCGGCCACCTTCGCCCCGCGCGGAAAATCCATTATATCAAGCGCCGTCCCGAGCTGAAGGTGATCCTTGGGCGCAAAATCGAACGCGGGCTCGCTCCCCCACGAGGCGACCTCCACGTTGTCCTCGGATCCGTTGCCGTGCGGCGTGCCTGCGTTCGGCATGTTGGGCACCCAGCTCGCGGCGGTCCGTATCTCGTCTTCGACGGTTTTCTGCTGTTCGTCAAGTTCCTTCACTCGGTCCGAAAGCGTCTTCATCTCGGCGAGGAGCGCGGCCGCCTCGGCGTCCTTTTTCTCGCGCTTGAGCCGCGCGATGTCGGGCGACTTGGCGTTACGCAGGCTTTTAAGCTGCTCCACCTCGCGGATGATGTTGCGGCGTTTTTCGTCGAGCGACAGCAGCTTGTCTATGTCGGCCGGGCTTTTCTTGTTCGCCGCGCCGGTCTTGACAAGGTCCGGGTTGTCGCGGATGAACTGGATGTCGAGCATGGGTGATGTAATCCTTTTGTAAATATTCCAATGATTGGACTTTTATGAACAGGGAGCGATTGAATCCAATAAAAATAGTCTTTTGATGGGGAGGGCCGGAATGAATTAGACGGAGCAACAATTATTCAATAGAACGTGAAATCGTTTGAGTATGCCCGCGTCCTCGTTGCCGCCGTCATGGCCCTGGAGGCCGAAATCGGACGGCGTCAAGCAAGAAACTTACCGACCAAAAGCGCGCATCGCCGTTGCCATGCACGAAGAAACGAAGTGGCAATGCGTTCCACCGGGTCTCTACTTCCTCCCATTGATCGGCTCCAAGCCCACCCCCGCGTTGCGGAAGAAATTTATAAAGGCTCTATTCCGATTATAATCAATTTTCTATTAATCACTATCTCCGACAGCTTTGCCGAACTCTTGAGCGCGTCCCTGAACTTCCGGTAAATATTTCTCGACTTTGAAAACTCCGACTTCTTTGCCCACGCGTTGTAGTCGAGCGTCTTGTCGGTCACCACGTTTTCTTTTGACAACGCGAACGTGGAGTCCATGAGATCGGATATTTTGTCTTTAAGGTCTTCGTCTATGGATCCGGACATGCTCTTGAAGATGAGCTTGTATTGTATGCCTTTTTTCGCGTCGTCCTGCCAGTAGCCGGTGATCCGCTGCAGCACGTGGTCTATGGCGCTGTTCACGGCTTCCTCCACGAGCGGCTCGGCCGGGCCGGGCCGTGAAGCGCTGTAGCCGGTCTCGGTGCCCAAAAGTCTTCCGGTGGTGGTTTCGTAGGCTTTAATCTGTAGCGTGACCTTGTTGTCTTCGTACACCAGGCCGGAGAACACGATGTAGATGTCCGATCCCAGTGCCAGGGCGAGCTGGTATCCCATGTCCTCCTCCGCGCCCTTGATGTCGCCGTGGAGGCGGGTCATTTCCTTGAGCTGATCGGCCGACTGCGGCACCACCACGTCGTACTTGCGCGCGGTGAGATAACTTTCGATGACCGCGGCCGCGTGCTTGGCGAGCGGGTTCCCTTCAAATACCTGCAGCGGCGTCTGGTCGTGCGGCACGTCGGGGATCACCATGATGGTGGGCATGCCGGCGGCGGTCGCCAGTTCCTCGCTCGACGAGATGATGCCCTTGGCGACCAGGTCGTCGGTGAGCAGTTTTTTGTTCACGCGCACGGCCTTGGTAATCTTCATGCCATCCCGGCCGTTGGGGAGCTTTGTCCTTACGGCCGACACCACGGCGTCGGATTCCCAGGAGATGTACCGGTTGATGTTATCGTTGGCGAAGAAGTCTTCCGCGATTGCCGCGAACCGGTTCTTTGCCGCCTGGGTGGACAAAAGAGGATCGGTTCCGAGGCCGAGCACGAAGTTCACCGCGCTCTTGCGCAGGTCGAGGATGGCGTCCTTGTCGCTGCGGCCCAAGCCCGTGGCCTGTATGGTGACCTCGGAGGGCGAATACGTCTCCACGAAGCTTGCCTGCTGCGAGAGCGGAAGGCTGGAGTCCCGGGCCCAAAGAAGCTGGAAAAAGAGTCCGAGGACAAAGGCGCAGAAAAGAGTTTTTTTCATGGGCGGTCCTTTCTGATGAGTGAACAATATATCGGTATAAATATACCTTGCCGGGGGCACCGACTATCGCCGGTTCCCCCTGGCCTCAGCCTCCTCGGCCTTCGGCTCTGCGGGGTCTTCGGCACACCCCCTCCAGCGAAGGTGCGCGACAAAGTCGCTCGTTTGACGCTCGCGAGTCGTCGCACCTTCGCAACGCAACCTCTTTGGAGCGCCGCTTCGCGGCGTGGCGCATCGGGCCATCGCAAACATCCATTTTCCGCTTCGCTCTCTTTGCGGAGAGAGGACACCTACCTCACCCCATTTTCTTTAACTCGTTTACCCGTCTACACGTCAACGCTCTAACTCTTCACAGCCGCTCTTTCTTGGTGCCCCCGCAGCAATGTTCCTCGCTTGCCGCCGCCCTGTCTTGGGGGCTACCCACGAGAGGGGTGTGCCGAGAACGCCGAAGGCGATCGAGGCCGGGGGAGATACCTCTCCCCCGGCTCTTTTTTTATTTTATCCCGCCCACCATCCCGTGCACCATGTCCACGGGATCGAACGCCAGGGACGGCAGCGACCATACGAGGTACACGTTCGCCGTGATTCCCGTGCGGTCGACCGTGGCGTCTTTCACCGTGGCGACCTTTTTCCAGCTTCCGTTGCTTCCGGCCTTGCACGAGTAGTCCCAGCTTGCGTTGGTCCCGAGCATCTGGTACCCGGCTCCCACGCCGATATTGACGGCGGGCGACAGGGCGAATTCCAGGCCGCCGTTGGCGTTGAACACGATGCCCGCGTTGGTGAACGAGTAGTATTCGTCGCCGTATGAACCGCGCCCCTTGCCGGTGACGAGGACAAGCGACTGGTAGCCCCCCTGAGGCTGGAGCACGATTGCGAGCCGGCCTATGTAGAACTTCTTGACGAGAGACAACTCCGCCGTCCATTCAAGCATCCAGGAAAGCCCGGCTGCTCCATGATCCGCCCCCTGCGCCGCGTCGTACGCGTCGCTCTTGTTGCCAAAAACCGCGCCGGTGCCCACGCCGCCCGAAAGACCGATAAAAAACTGACCCAGCCCCATGTACTTTCCTATGTCGTACTGGACGTCGAGGCCGCCGCCGTAGGCGTTTTGCAGCTTGAGGTGATCGAAGAGCGGCGTCGTCGTGTCGCGCACGGTAAACGCGAACATGCGGCCGCGTATGAGCAGGTCGAGCGGCAGCCTCGGGTATTCGTTGAGCACCGCGCCGATGTACGGCCTGCCCGCTATCACCTGCGCCTTCGACTTGTACCCGTGCTTGGACAGGGAATCGGCGACGCGCGTCACCATTACCCAGCCTTTTTTCCTGGTCGTCTGGTTGCCGTTGGCGTCCTCGGTCACCTCCGTCATCTGGAACTTGTCGTCTACCTTGAGTCCCTCGCGCTTTCCCATGTTGACGCCCACGCTCATGAACCCCCGATCCACGATCTGCCCCGACAGCTTGAATTCCGGGATTTGCTGCGTGGCCACGGCGAGGTTGCGCGCCGCGTTCTTGACGGCCGAGCGGAACGCGTATTCCTGGTAGCCCACGAGGCCCGAGGTGGTGGCATACGTCCTGTCCTTCATCGAAAAGCCCGACGAGTAGGTTACGCTCTTGACCACCGGTATCGCGCGTGCCTTCTCCCCCGCCGTGATTATGCGGAACCAGACGATGCCCGCCGCGAAACCCGCCGTGTACATGCTGTCGTTCAATTGCGTGGTATACCCGCGGACTACGGGCAGGTAGATGTACGCCGAATTCATCACCTTTTGGATGTCTTCCATGGTGATTCCCAGGCTCTTTGCCTTGTCGGACATGAAGGAATTGCGCTGCTGCTCGCTGGTAAGGTTGGCGGCGCGCATATCCTTGTTCATGTCCACGATTTCGAGCACGCGGGCCACCACGGTGTTTTCCATGACTGCCGCGATGCTGTCGAGCATCGGGTCGTCGCCGCCCGCGGTCGCGGTCGCTTCGTTGACATAGGGCATTCTCATGGCGCGCGCGCGGTCGGCAAAGTCCCGTTGCAGGGATTCGGGGATCGGGTTATAGTCGAACCGAGGCATGGAAACGGCGCGTTTCACCGCGTCGAGAATCTCGCGCACCTCGCCGGGTTGCATCGACAGCGCGGATTCGTCGGCGAGCCACAGCGCGTCGATAAAGGACACCGACTTGCGCTCGTACGCGCCCGCCTCCTTGGTTACGTTCTGGGCCGTGGATACGTTCGGAAGAAGGAAAAGTACGGCGGCGACGATACAATACGACTTGTGCATAATGGGCCTTTCGTACGTGTTTGTGCGGGCGGGAATGCCGTTCCATCGAAAACGGAACGCGGACTTTAATATACTATAACCGTTCCGGAGGAATTACCGGTTGCCGGGGGCCGGCGCCCCCACCGTATCGGCCGGCAAAGGAGCGGGACGCACGGCGGGCGCGGGCGGCGCGGATGAGTCCGGCTTGGCCGCCTGCGACGCGGCGTTCTCCGGAGTTTGTACCTGCCGCGGTGCCGAGGGCCAGGGAGAACCGCGGTACATGCCGTGCTGTATTTCCGGCGGCGTTCCCGCCTCATGCTTCATACCAGGTTGCGAAACAGGAACCGTGGAACGGCCGAGCGAATCCCGGTCGGTGGGAAGCGGAGGCGAGGTGCCGTCGGGAGCCTGCGGCGCGGCGGGGGCGATGCCCTGCCCTTTTACGGGGGGCTGTTCGGCCGCGGCTTTTCTCCTGCTTTTAAAGGCGGCGATGGAATCCGTGACCGTTTTTATTCGTGGTTTCGCCGCGTTGGCGCAGTAGGACGATTTGGGGAAGGAATCGCAGAGCGTCTCGTACAGCCCTTTCGCGGTTCTGTTCTTGTCGAGGACAAAGTCGTATATCCATGCCGCGGCGTACAACGCCTTGGGCCCGAAATCGGAATCGCGGAACCTGCGGTATACCTCCTCGTACGCGGCGGCGGCCGAATCCGGGTTGTCGTCCTCATAGAAAATTCGTTCCGCTTCGTCAAACGCCGCCGAGGCGGAGTCGCGCCGCGTGAAAACCGTGATTTTGTCGCCGCGCGCCTCCTCGGCCTTCTGCGAATACAGGTTCGACGGAAACCGTTTGAGGAGAAGATGGTACAGGCTGTCGGACTTCACGCTGTCCTTGAGGGCATACCGGGCGATCCACGCCGCGGCGTACAACGCCTTGGGCACCATGGCGCGATGGATGGTGTCGGCGGCGGCGGCGCAATAATACCGGTAGGCCGAGTCGGGGTGGTCGAGTTCGAGCCAGTACAGCTCCCCCACCTTGAATTCCTGGCCCGACGCGCTGTCGGCCTTCGACGTATCGGCGGGAAGCTTGCCTTCGCCGTATTTGAGGATGTCATCAATCGCCTTGCTGCGCTTCGTGGCCGTGTCCTTGAGGTCGGCGTCCTTGAGCGACAGCAGGGCCTTGTCGTAGCATTCCTTGGCCTTTTTGAGATCCACCAGCTTGGTCTGATACAAAAAGCCAAGCTCGTACCAGGCGACGCCCACGGCGTCCCCGCCGTTCGAACTTTCGGTGACCTGTTTATACGTCGCCACGGCCTCGTCGAGTTTGCCGAGGCTTTCGAGCAACTCCGCTTTCCGCAGCGTAAGGAACACCGCGCGGGAATAGTAGGGCTTGAACGCGAGCATGGTGTTCACGAGCGTAAGCGCCTGGGCGTATTCTTCCTTGTCGGCGAGGCACGCCACGAGAAGGTAGTCGACGCGGTAGAGTTGGTCCGCGAGATCGCGTACGCGCGGCGCGCCTCGCAAAAACGCCATCGCCTTGTCGTACAGCTTGAGTTCACGATACAGTTGCGCGATTTTGAGGGCGAGTTCCATCTTCTTGTCGGGGGTCTTGGCGGTCTTGTAGGCGGCCTCAAGCATGGCCACGGCCTGCGTCTTGCCCTGCCGCTGGACGATGATTTGCGCCATGAGCATGCTCACGTCCTGATTTTTGTCCAGCGTGGGATACCGGGACTGGACGATGCCGAGGGTCTTTTCGGCCGCCTCGTAATTTCCGTTCTTGAGCTGGGCCCTGCCCGTGTAAAGAAACGACTCGGGCACGAGCGGACTTGCCGGAAATTCACGTTGCAACTGCGAAAAGACGCGGATAGCCTTGTCGTACTCGCCGAGGTAGAAATCGGCCTTGCCCATGAGGAAAAGCGCCTTGTCGTGCGATTTCTTGCTTTTTGGGTATACCTCGAATACCTTGAGGCATTTGGTGACGGCCTTCTTATATCCCGTCTCCACGTCGGCGGGGAGCGTGATTGCCGAGTCGGGATTGTTCTTGAGGAGCTTCTGGTGCGCCTTGAACGCCGTATCGTAGGAACTCTCCGCATTGTAAAGCATATTGAAATAGAGGCACCCCGGGCACAGGAACGCCGCCGCCGCGAGAAGCGGAACCAACCTCACGAAACGGGAGCGCGCGAGGAAGAAACGAGGCAAGCCGCTGTTCCGCTGGTTCATGGCGACGGAGCTATCGTGAAGTTGCTTAGGAAGAAATGCACGCAAACAAAAATACTACGGGCGTGCGCCGAAAAGATTGCCGCGCAGGGTATTTATCGCGCGGCACCGGAGCACTTTGTATTTTTACCAACCGTATTTCCGCCATGCAAAACGGCATTCGAGGCACCCGGGTACTTTTTCCACCGGAGCACGGGCAGAATGACAGTGCGTCATGCAATGCACCATGCGGCGTTTCCGCTTCTCTTGTGCGTGTTTTCCACGGCGCTTGGCGCGGCGCCCGCCGTCCCCCAGGCCGCGCCGCGCCAAGCCGACAGCGCCGCGGCTACCTCGCGGGCACGCTCCGCGGCGCGTACGCCGCACCCCTCCTCGGCCGCCGATTCGTTGAGAAAAGCCGCTCGGCGCGACTCCCTGTGCCGCCTCATCGAGCGGAGCAAGGACGAATATTCCAGGTTTCCCTCGTCGCCCGATTCCATGCTCGGCGTTCCGAGCCTGGGCCCGTGGTATTTTCTCCACGCCGACGCAATCGGCATCTCCGAGGCGGCGCGGGCCGTTCCCGGCATCGTCGCCGTGCCCTATTCCCTGTCAAGCGGCGTCAACAGGTTCCTGTACTACGGCTTTCCCCTTCTCCCGAATTCCGTTTACCTTGACGGCAACCCGTTCCCGCAAAGTCCCACCTCCCTGTCCGGAACCGACGGCGTCTTCGCCACCCAGCTGTCACGGGTCTCGGCGAATGGTCCGGCGGGACTCGACGCGGCCGGCGTTCCGTCGAGTCTCGTGATTCCGCAGACCGAACTGTGGTGGGAGAACGGCGTGTTCAGCGAAAATGTCCTCGGCGTCAAGTTCCAGCGGCCGCTCACCGGCGATATGGATTTCGCGCTGTTCTCCAATTATCGGTATTTCGCACCGTACACGTATTCGACCGCAGGCGACATGACGTCGCTGTTCGAATCGTTCATCTCCGATACGTCGCTGCTCCAGAACGGCGGCCGCAATCCGCTGTCCAGCGAGACCAACATGTCGCTCGCCGTGACGTCGCACGGCGGGCCGTGGGAGAAGGCGTGGCTCACCTATTCCTACGAGGACACCAAGAACGATCTCGCGATCCAGAACATCGATACCGTCACCGGCGTCGCCAAACTGCAGTGGGAGTCGTTATGGCGTTTCGCCAACACGGTGCGGGCCCAGCTACGTTCGCTGCCCGTCGGAAAACTCATGCTCAACGCCGATGGACGCGCGGTCTGGGAGGGCCATACGGCCCTGGTACCCTCGGCCAACTCGCTCATATCCGACAAGAAAACCGGACGCAACGCCGACATCGCCCTCTCGTTCGAGCCGTTTTTGCCCCTCGGGGCCGACACTATCGCCCTTACGGCCGCCGGGCAGCGCCAGGAACACGGGTTGTACGACGGCTCTAAGGCCGCCGCGTACGCGGGGAGCGCGCGCGCCGGCTGGCGCAGGGGGTTCCGCGCGGGCGGGCTTAGCGCATCCGTCAAGGCATCCATCGGCGACGGCGTCGTGGTTCCGCAGGGGAGCGGCGCGGCGCATTCGCTCGTGTATTCGGCCGAAGGATCGGCCACGCTGGCGGGCCAGTCGCTCAGGCTGTTCGCCGTGCGCGACCACCTGCCGTTCGTCCTGCCGTTCGACACGATCTCCGAGCCTATGTCCTCCTACTTCAACGTGTATAACGCGTACGGCGGGGAACTGTACCTCGGCTGGAAAAAGGCGGGCATCGCGCTCGGCGCCTGCGGCGCGGCGGGCGTCGATACGACCGCGGCGGCGCGGTACTGGCCCGGGGGCGTGATGCCCTACCGGCAGCCCAACGTCGCCGTGATGGTCGCGCCGATGCTGGGGCGCTGGCTGGGGCTGGCGCTGGGTTCGCGGGTCATCGTGTCCGACGTGAAACCGTATCTCAAGGCCCAAGCGACGCTCAGCTACGTGGCGCAACCGCTCGGGGTAAGCGAGCACCTCACCGTGGACCTCGTGTACGACTACTGGAGCGGCCGCGACCCGCTTTCGTACGGGGGAAACGATCTCTGGAGCAGGGAGATAGACAACCTGTCGCTTCGCATGGCGGTGCACATACGGACGTTCAATATATTTTACAAAGTAGACAACGTTCTCGACCGCAAGTTCGCCTACGTTCCGGGATATTTCATGCCCGGAATCACCTTCCGGTGGGGATTCGGCTGGCTCATCCAGTAACGAAGACCTTTTTCCTATACGTCTTTCCGCCGTACGTGAGCACGAAGTAATACACGCCCGGGGCCGTGGTGACCAGCCACGTCCGCTGTACCGGCGTCCGTTCTTCAAGCACGCCCGAACATTTCCACACCAGCGTGCCGTCCATGGATCGTATAGCGGCGGTAAAGACCTGCGAGTAGGAGCGCGGGTCGTCGGGCGAGGAAGAAAATTCGAAATAGAGATTCCGCCCCTGCTTGAGGGGATTGGGATACAGCGAAAACCGCGCCGCGGGCCTTGGATTGCAGTAGATAGTGTCGGCGGCGGGCACAATTTCCGACAGTGTCAACTTGGTTTTTTCCGTCTGAAAATAGCCCGGCGCCGCGGCGAAAAACTCTATGAACGAGGAAGAAACCGGCGCTATGGCCGCAACGCCGGAAGAATCGACCGCCAGCGAGGAAAACTCGCCCACGCCGGAATCCCTCCAGAAAACGGTACCCTTTACCGGCAGAGAGTCTGACGCGTCGAGCAGCACGATGCGCAGGGCGAAGCGCTTCCCCAGAGCCACACGCGCGCGGGAATGCCTCGCAGGAACCACGACCCGGCCGTCCGTGAACGCCGGGTGGGTCACGACGAGCGTCTCCGGCGGCGTGCCGGACAAGTTGACGACCGCGTATCCCGCGCCGTCGCTTGTTCCCGCCGTCGCACCGCCCGTGGTCGTCAGCGTCGCGCCCGCGACGGCGCGGCCCGACGAATCGGCCACGATGACATAGGTCTGGGAATCGGCGAGCACGGCCAGGAGCGCGTCCGGTATGCCGCGCCCGTAGACGTTGTTCACGGCGTCCTGTTCCGGCGCAAAAAAACAGGATGAATACAGCCTCCGGCGGACCTCCGCCGCCGAATCGCCGGCGTTGGCCTGCAAAACGAGCGCGCACACGCCGGCCACGAGCGGCGCGGCAAACGACGTCCCGCTTCCGGACGTGTATCCTCCGTAGGGATCATATACCAAAGGAATGGTGTCCGAAACGCCGGGAGCCACGCAGTCCGGCTTGATAAGGCCGTCCGCAGTGGGACCATTGTCGGAAAAACCGGCTATCGTGAGGTTCATATCAACGGCGCCCACCGCCACCACGCCGTCGACATCGGCGGGAGCCACCAAGAACGGGTCGCCGTTCCCCATCGAATTCACGATAATCACGCCGAACGCGGCCGCCTGCCTCGCCGCTTTCGAAATGATGGTGGTGTTTCCGTCCATGTCGCGGAAGGTATAATCGGTATCGGGCGGCGTGAAGCCGGTGTTGTAGCCTACCGAGCTGCTCACGATGTCCACGCCGAGGCTCTCGGCCCAGACCATCGCCGCGGCCCAGTAGTCTTCCTCGTAATGTTTTTCCACCGGCGAATCCTCGGTTCGCGCGAGCACGAAGCGCGCGCCGTAGGCGTCGCCCGTGAAACGCAGCGAATCGAAGCCCGCGATGAGCGAAAGCGTCTCGGAGCCGTGGGCGTCGTTGCCGTTGTACGGATGTGCCGGATTGCTCGCCACCGAATCCGGGTCTTCCACGGTTCCGTCCCTGTCGACGAAATCGCTGTCGGCGACCACCCTGTGTTCGTTCACCAGCCGCGAAAAGCATCGGTGCCGCAGCCTAAACCCGCTGTCGAACATGCCGATGAGTACCCCCTGCCCCGGCGAAGTTCCCGATTTCTGTTTGAGATAACGGTGCGCGGCGGGAACGTTGAGGATGGAAAGCTGCGTGCTTGCGCTCCCGTACAGCGGCTCGGCGGCGGCGCCGGATTTGCGAAGCGCGGTTGAACCCGCCCGCGGCGTTTCCGCCGCAAACACCCGTACCGGCACCACGTCGCGCACGAACGGCTGACGCGCCAGCGAAGGAAGCAACCGGGACGGAAAAACAAAACTGGCCGCGTTGGCCCATTTGAAGATGCTCACGCACCTGCCGCCGATCCGTTCAACGTCCCGTATCCGTTCCCCGGATACGGGAGCGTCGGCCCACGCCGGGTCGTGAATCGCCGCCCTCCGCCGCCGCGCCAACGCCTTGGGCGCGGCGTGTCCGGCGCCCGGCGCGGATGTCTTGTCCGTAAAGATGACCCACACCTTGCACACGGTGTCTTTTTCCGCCAGGTTCGCGAGGCTTTTCCGCAGCGCGACCGACGACCACGCTCCCGACGGAGCGCACGCCGCTAAGGCGAGAGCGAAAGCGAAGGCGCCCGGCGCCGCGGCGCGGCATTTTCTCTTCCTCAAGAACGATGTTTTCATGGGGCAAGGCTGTCCAGTCGGGTTTGGCGGCGAAGGGGCGGGCGCGGCGCCCGCCTACTTTGTACGGATGATTTCCACTCTGCGGTTGAGAGCCCTGCCCGCGGCGGTCCTGTTGTCGGCTATGGGGTTCGCCGAGCCGTAACCAACGGCGCGCACGCGGTCCGGTTCCACCCCTTGGCCGATAAGGTACTGCCGCACGGCCTCCGCGCGCATCTGGGTGAGCTGCATCGCCGACGCGTATTTCCCCATCGCGTCGGTGAAGCACCTCACCTCGATTTCGATCTCGGGATATTCTTTCATCGTCTTTACCATGGCGTCGAGCCACGGAAGCGACTCAACGGTGAGGTTGCCGGTGGAACCCTGAAAAGTTACCCCGCGCAGCACCTGTTGCCACGGGAAGTCGGGCTCCTTCTTGGGCGGCTTCGGAGGCGGCGTGGTGTCCGGGCAGCCGTTGTTGGACGCGGGCCCAAAGACGTTGGGGCACTTGTCCTGGAAATCCGGGATACCGTCGTGGTCGTTGTCGATGTCGGGGCATCCGTCGGCGTCCTCGAAGCCGTCCAGGTCCTCGGGCTCGTTGGGGCATTTGTCGACGGAATCGGGTACTCCGTCGTGATCGTTGTCGATGTCGGGACAGCCGTCCTCGTCCTGAAATCCGTCGAAGTCCTCGGCCTCGTTGGGGCACTGATCCTTCGCATCGGGAATTCCGTCGCCGTCGTTGTCGATGTCGGGACAGCCGTCCTCGTCCTGAAATCCGTCGAAGTCCTCGGGCTTGTCCGGGCATTTGTCGATGCCCTTGCATACGGCCGCGTATTTGTCTTCCTGGTGTTGCTGGGAGACCCACGGATCGCAGATACCGTCCTTGTCGGCGTCGGGATCGGGACAGCCGTTGTTCGCCGCGGGGCCGGAATCTTTTGGGCAGCGGTCGACATTGTCGGGCACGCCGTCGTGATCCCTGTCCTGCGTCGCTACGAACCCGCTCCAGCCAAAGGTGAATTGGACGCCGAAATCGGGTTGAATACCGGTGGAATACGAATAGCCCTTCTGGTGCCAGTTGTAGCGATCCTTGTCGAGCCTGGAAGACAGGCTCACATCGCCGGAGAGGGAAAAAGAAAGCCCGTTGGGCGCGGTGACGCGGATGCCGGGCGTTATCCACAGCGGGTCGCGGCGAATGTCGTAGCCCGACGATATGTTGGTCCACCGGGACTCCGCGCTTACTTCCGCGAAAAACGCGAGGTATTCGGTGGGAGCGTACTCCAAGGCAAAGGCGCAAAGGACGGTGTTCTGGGTGTTGACTTCGGTAAGTACCCCGCCGAGGTTGAGGTGCACCTGCAACGGCACGTGGTGTTTGCCGAAGTAAAGCGAAAAGGCAAGCATGGGTTTTACGGTCACGTAATCGACCGTATAGAAATATTTCGCGGGATTGACGCCCGTGTCGGACGCGAAATGGTTATGGCGCGGAAAAAGGCCGTTCCCCTTCATGCCGGTGGGCAATGTCGCCGAAACGAGAACGGCCGAATAGAAAATCTTTTCGAAGGAGATCGGCGGGAGCATGAACTTTGAGATGATCTCGACGTCTCCAATCCCGGCGTCCGACACGTTCTCGAACCCTGCCCAGTCGTAATACACGGGAAGTGCTACGCCCAGATCCCAGAAATCGAGCACTCCTATCGACAGGTAGAAATCGGAGGAAATGAGTTTGGCGGGATCCTGGATCACGTTTTGAAGGGTGGAATCGTCGGGCTTTATGCCGGAGAGTCTCCAAGTGGGCCCTTTTACGTAATCGGCGGATTGTTGAAATTCCACGCCGAGTCCCACGTTCATTTTCGCCTTGCCCACGGTTTTTGCGGACTGGGTGCGCACGACGCCGTCCATACCGTCGGTATTGTCGGTGGCGAACGCCGGAAAAACGGCGCACAACCCAAGCGCCAGAAATAAACGGATTGGAGACACCTCAAGCATTGCGGAGTCCTCCCTGGGGGGAAGCCCGGCCGCGCCGGGCGGGAGTTCAGTCGATGCGCTTCATCTCGATGCGACGGTTGAACGCGCGGCCCTCGGGCGTCGCATTGCTGGTTATCGGGTCCTCTTCGCCCTTTCCGACCGCCGTTATCCGCGAGGAATCTATCCCGCGCAGGATGAGGTATGCCCGTACGGTTTCGGCGCGCCGCAGCGAAAGCTTTTTACTGGCGGCCGGGACGCCCGCGTTGTCGGTATAGCCGCAGATTTCTATCCTGGTTTCGGGATACGCCTTGAGCGATTCGAAAACCTCGTCGAGCTTCGCGTAGGATTCCGACGTGAGATCGGCCGTGGTACCCTTGAACTCGACGCCCCTGAGAATAAGCCTGCCTTGCTTGATTTCCTTCACCTTTGACGTCTCCGCCGGGGGGGAAGGAGCCTTTGGACATCCCTGATTGTCGGCAGGGCCCGGTTCGTTGGGGCATTTATCGAGGCTGTCGGGTACGCCGTCCAAATCGTTATCGTAGTCCGGGCAGCCGTCCTGGTCTTCGAACCCATCCATGTCTTCGGGCATATTAGGGCATTTGTCGATGCCTTTGCATATCTTTTCGTACATGCTTTCGAGGTGCTTTTCGGCCACCCAGGGGTCGCAGACGCCGTCGTTGTCGTTGTCCGGATCCGGGCAGCCGTCCTTGTCCTTATAATCGTCATAGTCCTCGGGATCGTTTGGACACTGGTCGACCGTATCGGGGATGGCGTCCTTGTCGTTATCGTAATCCGGGCAACCGTCGTCGTCCTCGAACCCGTCCTTGTCCTCGGGAACCGCCGAACACTTGTCGAGCGAATCCGGTACGCCGTCACCGTCGCTGTCGCCGCCCTTTCGTACTTTTTTCTTCCCGGGTACCGCTTTATACATAAGCCCCGTCCACCCCACCGAAGCGCTCAACCGCAGGTCGGGCAGCCGACGTGACGAGACGTAGGAGCCGTCCTTCTCCCAGGAAACCGGATCGTGCGAAGAGAGGCCCCAGTCACCGCCCAGCGTAAGGAACATTCCTTCGGGTAGGTGGATGGCCAAGCCCGGAGAAATCCTGAGCGGATCGTTGCCGACAGCAAACCCCTTGGCGATACTTCCGATCCTGGGTTCCGCGCTCGCCTCCGTGTACAGCGATATCCAAGCGGCGGGCCTGTACTCGGCGGCAACCCCGAACAGGAGAAGGTCGTCGAACCCGCGGGCCGGGATTATGCGCGCGCCGATATTCACATGAAGCTGGAGCGGAATCACGCTGTCGTGTTCCCAGCAGTTGAACGTGAGGAGGACTTTCCCCTCTATTTCCACCACTCCGGACGAAAGAAACCCCGAAATCGCCTGCGCGGTATCGCCGCTCCTGCCGGTTACGACGGAAGAATCCTTGAGGAAATAATAAGTGCGCGCGGGAAAGAAGCCTTGTGCTTTGTTTCCCGTGGGCAGGCTCATACCCAGCAGGTACGCGATATCGACGACGCGCGGTCCGTTGCGTGGAGGAAGTTGCAGTTTAAGCTTCATATCCAGGTCGCCAAGGCCGCCTTGCAACCCGCCGAAATTCACCTTTCGCGGGCCGAGCGAATCCAACCGCTCCGTCCAATCGATGTACACGGGAAGCGCCAGCGAAAAATCGAGCAGGCGTGTAATTCCGAATCCCAGGGCCGGAACCAGGCCGTATTGGTAGTTCTGCTGAACCAATTCCCGCGTGTCGCTCGTAAGGTCTACATTGACGAATTGAATTTGCGAGGGGTCGAAACTCATGTCTCCCGACGCCGAAAACACGAGCCTCCCGGCGCCAAGCGTCTTGGCGCTTTCGATGTATTTGAGACCGCACTGGCCGAGAGGAGTGATGATGGGCTCGGTAGGGGCCTGGGCCCAAGCAGCGGAAAAAACGGCCACAAAGGTCGTGACGAGAAACGGCAGGCTTTTGTTGACAATGCCCGCCTGCTTACGGGAATTATTTCGCAATAAGAAATTCATGACCGAACGACTTCCCCCACTGTACAGGTCAATGTACGCTGTCGCAACCGGTTACGGTGCACACGGCCGTTGCGCGGTCGAACGGAACCGGAGGTTTTGTAAAACGCTTAAAAATTACTCTGTCTTGAAATAAAAATCAATATTTCCCGTGGCGGTAAAGAGGTGCGGTCGGCTCTTCACGGATATAAAGGACAACTAAAAATTCAGAAACGCGGTTGTCATTGCGAGCGAAGCGAAGCAATCTCGCGTTTTTGAAAGGATTTTGGGGCGATTGCTTCGTTGCTTGCCTCCCCGCAATCAAGCACCACCGCCGCAAGCGGCGGCTTGCTTTATGCGGCTGGAAACCGCGGAAAACAAGAAAGCACGATAGTGTTTTGACGAGCCGACCTGCTCCACTGCCGAAGGCGATGGTTTCTCTTCGAGCCACTCCCGTAGGAGTTGGCTGAGAATGCATGTACGAAGCAGGTAACGACGGTAGGCCGATTTTAAGAAGTTCCCTAACAGGCTGTTGAAAAAGTTTTTTAGGGAGCCGTCACGGTTCGACAATAGCTCACCCCGAACGGCGTCTCCGTTACGATTTCGCGGTTCCTCCGGCTCACTCTGGGATATTGAAGGGTGATAAAAGAATTTTTCAACAGCCTGCGAAAGGAAGAATCGCCGCCTTTTATCGGATTACCGACATTGTTATCGGGGAGAGAGCCTCCTTGCCGCTCGCTTCACCCGTTTTGCGGCTGCGGGAAACTCCCCCGCGGTGATTTTCTCTACCTCTTTCTCTTCCCGAAATGCTTCTTTAAAAATTCCAAATCGATTTGCGGATACACGGGAAACTTCGACAACAGCTTTTTTACCCTGTCATGAGCCTGCCGCTGTACCTTCTCGTCCATCACGTATTTGGCCTTGCTCGGTTTTCCCGCGTTCTCGCCCGTTGCGGTGATTTCCGGCTTTGCGGCCGACAGCACTATTTTGATGATGGCTGCGATTTCCTTCATCTCCCTCGCGCCCATGCCGAGCGTGGTGACCGCCGGCGTTCCGATGCGCAGGCCGCTGGTATACCAGGGCCCGTTGGGGTCGAACGGCAGCGAATTGCGGTTGAGCGTGATGCCGCAGTCGCGGCTGGCGGCCTCGGCCTGGCGGCCCGTGATGCCGAACGACCGCACGTCGATGAGCATGAGATGGTTGTCGGTTCCGCCGGTGGCGATGGTCATGCCCTGGTCGATGCAGGCTTGGGCGAGCGCTGCGGAATTGGCCACAATCTTTCTGGCATACGAGGCGAATTTCGGCGAATTCGCCTCGGTGAGGGCGATGGCCTTGGCGGCGATGATGTGTTCAAGCGGCCCGCCAATCACGAGCGGGCACCCTTTGTCCACGTGTTCGGCGAATTCCTTGGTGCAGAGGACAAGCCCGCCGCGAGGCCCGCGCAGTGTTTTGTGGGTGGTGGTCGTGACCACGTGGGCATGCGCCACGGGGTTGTTCGCTCCCGTAAACACCTTTCCGGCGACAAGGCCCGCAAAATGCGCCATGTCCACCATGAGCACGCTGCCCGCCTTGTCGGCGATTGCTCGCAACCGGGAGAAATCTATCGCGCGAGGATAGGCGCTGTATCCGGCGAGGAGGATAAGCGGCTTAATTTCCAGGGCCATTTTCTCGATTTCGTCGTAGTCGAGAAGGCCGGTCTCCTTGTTCACGCTGTAGGAGTATGCGTCGAACATCTGGGCCGAGACGTTCTGGCGGTACCCGTGAGTGAGGTGGCCGCCCGAATAGTAGTCCATGCCGAGCAGCCGTTGGTTGCCTGTTTCCCTGCGGAGCGCGTCCCACTCGGCGCGGGTCATGTGGGCCGGGTTTGCATCCCGGCGCTTTTCGAGCGCGGGCGCCGTGACGCGCGCATTGAGGATGGCCCAGTAGGCGATGAGATTCGCATCGGCGCCGCTGTGGGGCTGTACATACGCGTGGTCGCATCCGAACAGCTTGCACGCCTGCCGCACCGCGTATTCTTCTATATCGTCCACGTTGGCGCAGCCCGCGTAGAACCTGTGGCGCGGAATGCCCTCTGCGTATTTGTCGGTGAGCAGGTTCGCCATGGCGCACTGGGTCGACAGAGAGCAATAGTTTTCACTCGCTATGAGCTTGAGGTTGCTGCGCTGGTCGGCGAGTTCCTGCACGATGGAAGCGGCGACCGTGGGCGCCACCGCAGCGACTTCGGAAAGGTTTGCTATGTACGCGAGAAAACCGGTGTCGACCGCGTTTTTCTTTACTGAGGAGAGGTACGCGGACACTGGGGACTTCGGCATGGGCGGCCTCCTTTGTTATGTGCGAAAACTGCCCCTCTGCCCAGGCGCGCGACAGACTGGGAAATTACTCCCCGATGGTAGGTTCCATCCCAAGCGCCAGTCGTAATGGTAAGATATTCTATGCATAAAAATAATATAAGAGTCGGGGTTCTTTTATTAGATTACGATAGAATATATACTATGAGGGGGAAGTATCCCCCTCGCCGCGGCCTGGTGCGCTTTGTCAAGTTTTCAAACAACGGCATGGTGCACCTGTCCTCCGCTACCCCCTCCTGGGTGGCCGCCATGACGGTTCCGGTGCCAGATCGCACTTCCGTTGGGCGGCACCCACGAGCGATGGTTGGAAGAAAAGGACATACAATGTCTTTTGTCATTGTGCTGCTTTGCGACGTCGTTGCAAGCGAAGCAACCTCCCTATCGTAACAATGATGAATAAATTCATTCTTGATGTTCTTGGAAATTTGAAATGGCGAAGAAAGTAAATCTTGACGGAATAGATTTCGAAACTCGCCGCGTTAGGTGGACCGGAGCGGTGAGCCAAAGCGAAGTTCCGCCCGACCGCGACGCGAAGCGCCCTTGCGGCGGGCGGCACCGAGGCCGAACGGCCGAGCCCGCAGGGAGACCGACCCCCGCGAAGCGGGGGGGACGCCCATTTTTTCTTCCTGTATTTGAAAGAATTTTACCACTGTTTTTTTTATTCTTGCCTTCTATTTCCGCCGCCGACATCCTCCAGTTCGAAGGGCTTGTCCCGCCCGACGTCGACAAAACCCTTTTGAACGCCGAGTACCGGCGGCTGTACAAGCTCGTCGCGCCCGACCGGCGGCCCGACGCCGCTCCGCTGCGTATCGTGTACTATTCGGAAAAATCGGGGCTCGATTTCAGCGGCGTCCTCCCGGAGTGGGGCGGCGGCGGGACGATAGGCGGAAACCTGATCGTGATTCCAACCACTTTCAAACCGTTTCTGAACCAAAGCTTCGCGCAGATTACCCGCCATGAGATCGTGCACGCCGTGCTTGCACGTGCCTATCCCGGCCTCGACATCCCGCGTTGGTTCCACGAAGGCGCGGCGATGACGCTGTCCGGCGAGCTTTCGTTCGAGGAGGACGTGGTCGTATCGAAGGCCATTTTCGCCGGGCGTCTCATGCCGCTTTCGTCAATCGACTCGGTCAACTCCTTCGGCCGCAACCGCGCCGACCTCGCCTACAGCCAGGCGCACATTGCCGTGACATTTCTCGTGGAGCAATACGGCATCGAGTCCATCGCCGACATTCTTCGATCCGCCGGGAAAACCGGCTCGTTCTGGCGCGGCATGGAAAACGTCCTGTCGCTTTCGCGGCAGGAATTCGAAATCGCGGCCAACAAGGACTTGACGTCACGCTATAGGTTCGTTTTTCTTTTCGCGGACTATTCGGCGTTCTGGGTGCTCATCGCGCTTTTGTTCCTCGTCGCCGCCGGAGCGGCCATCGTGCGCAAGCAACGGAAGCTTTCGATGATGGAGCAGGAGGAAAAGAAGGAGGATGAAGCACGAATCCTTGACGGTGCCGCGCTGGCGCCCGGAGGAATAGTCGCCTCCCCTTCCCCGCCGGGTACCCGCGAAAGCGGCAGCCGCGAGGAAGACATCGAAATCGACGGAGAAGGGATTGCCGACGAGGAATACATGGACGAGAGCCAATACGACGACGGTGATGAGGACTATGACGAGGACGACGACGATTACATTCTCGCCGACGGCGTGGAATTGGAGGATGATGACGAGTCTGAGGATGAAGAGGATGAGGAAGATATCGATGATGACGATAACAACGGCGACGACAATGAAAAGTCAAAATAGAACAATATTGTTACTCCGGCAATGAGACATGTAGAAACCCGCTCGTCCTGAGTCTGTCGAAGGAGGAGCGTTCATGGTTCGACAGGCTCACCGCGAACGAACTTTTGTCTTTGTGCATCTTTATTTGCCGAAGTATTAGTTGCGGAATGTTTTCCTCTATCCCCCGGCTCTTTTTATATCGAAAACATGCTCTCCAAATCATGCTTGGAATAAACGCGGAAAGAAATGAGCGTTTCCGATTTTTGTATCCCCTGTATCGTGAGCATGCCGCCGGTGACGAGTTCGGCGAGCGCGTCGTTGTCCTTGGTGCGGATGACGACGGCCAAATCGAACCTGCCCGCCACCGAATATACCTCCGACACTCCTGTGACCTCGGAGAGTTTTTCGGCGATTGCGTTCACCTTGTCGCGGTCGACGTTGAGAAGGACTAACGCTGTGACCATGTCAATCACCTCGCTGGAAAAGGTTTTTTCTCAATGGACGGCCAACCGGGGGCCCTGCTTCCGGCCCCGAATCTTTCGTCAACCAATTTTATCAAATCGAGCGGATGTTTGACCAGCGACTTCGCCCCGTTGTCGGCCAGTTCTTTTTCGTCCCTAAACCCCCACAACACTCCCACCGGATACATCCCCGCCGCGGTCGCGGTCTTCATGTCGATTCCGGAATCTCCCACGTACACGCATCGCGCGGGAGAAACGCCGAGTATGGATGCGGCTTCGACGGCAATGGCCGGATCCGGCTTGGGCGGTACGCCTTTGCGCTCCCCCAGCACCGCGCCGAACGGCACTCCGGCGAGCAACGCGCCCACCGACCGAAGCGTGAGTTCGTGCGGTTTGTTCGAGACCACGGCGCAACGGATGCCTCTTCCGGCAAGCTCAGCCAGCAATTCGGGCACGCCGTCATAGGGTTTCGTCTTGACGAGCAGCCCGCCGCCGTATTCCCTCGAAACGGCCGCCAAGCATTCCCTCAAGTCGTCGGTACCGCGGCATTCCAAAGGGAGCGCGCGCCGGGCGAGTTCCGCGATTCCCTCGCCCACGAAATAACGGTAGGCGTCGACGGGATGTTCTGGAAACCCGAGCGAACCAAGGGCGCGGTTCACCGCGTCGGCGATGTCCTCAAGCGTGTTGAGCAGCGTCCCATCGAGATCGAACAGAGCGGCCGCGGCGTTCATGGCTCGCTCCGTTGGACGGCCGGCTGGCGAAGTGACGCGAGTGCGCTTCGAATTTCCCATAGCTTCTCGCCGCTCATCAGGAAGGCGACGCAGCCGATGGCCGCCTGCGGCAGGAGAACCAGAACGAAAAACACCACCGAAAAACCGGCCGCTTTCGTAGCGTCGACGCCGAACAACATCAGGCCGAGCTTGCACAAAAACTGAAACGTCCCCACGTTCGACGGCGTGGTGGGAATAATGAGTCCCACGAACACGAACAGCAGGATGGCCGCGGCGACTTCGAACGGCAGGTTGATGCCGTAGGCAATCATGAGTATCCAGAACGCAACGATGTGGAAGAGGAAATCGAACGACGACACGGCGAACGACGCCCAGAGAAAATTCGACCTTCCCACCACGCGCAGTCCGCCGCGGATGGTGTCGAGGAACCGCGTGAGCCGCCGCACCGGACCGAACCGCCGCCCGGGAACACCGGTGAAAAGCGACTCCGATCCGCGAACGACCACAAAGAACACGAATAACGCCACCACCGCAAGCATGACGATGCCGAGGATGCGGGCGGCAAGGGCCACGTTGGCGGGAAGCGTCACGAACAACGCCGTCACGCCGATGCCCGCGGCCATCCAGATGCCATCGATGATGTATTCCACGAACATCGTCGATACCACGGTTGGGAAACGCGCGCCGGAGAAACGCGAGGCGAGGTAAGCGCGCGCCGCCTCACCCATTCTCAAGGGAAGTATAAGGTTGAGGAACACACCGGCGTACAGTGCCTTGAAGGTCTTTCCAAACGAGATTCTGCCTATCGGTTCGAGCAAAAATCTCCAGCGGATGCTCTGGGTAACGTACCTTCCGACGTCCACCGCCATGCCGAGGACGGCGAGCGGCCAGCATATGTTGAGCAAATCGCGCCGGAGTTCCCCAATCTTGACGTCGCGAAATACCCAGTACAACGCCGCCGCGGCGACGCCGTATATCAACACCGTCCTGAGCGTATTTCCTTTTGATCCGGAAGGGCTTGGGGCAAGGACGGTTGTGTCGTTCATCGTGCGAAACAGCCTTGATGCAGCGAAAAAAAAATCAACACAGGGCCACGAAGACCGCCGAGGAAAACTACGTTGACCGTAAACTTCGCCCCCGGACTTTCGACTCTTGACCGGAACGCGCGATCCGGAACCTTGAATTTTGAATCTTCCTTAGGAACGGGCCGGATTCGAGGAATCGGGCGTGATGAACCTGTCAAGCGCCTTCGCCGCCTGCAGGCAGAAGTTGAGGAAGATTTCCTTGTCTTTCTGCGTGAAACTTTTGGCGGCGTACAGATCGAGCGCCTTCTTGTCGTACAGGGACAGCGTACCTATCACCCTGCCGTTGCGTTCGAGGTACATGCTGAGCACCGAACGGGAGTCCATGCCCACCCACGCGTACGGAGATTTCGCAAGTTCTTTGATGAGCAACACGCTTTTATTGATCGCCACGTCCCGGCTTATGACGGTGTCGAGGGCCTCGAGCTCCTTGAGATGCGAAAACGTCTTGAGCGAAAACGAGTCGAGCACCTTGAGATCGTGGGCGGCTTCGTCGTACAACCGCAGTATGGAGCTTTCGGCCTCCAGGATGACGCACGCGTGCGAATTGATGAGATTGGCCACTTCGCTCTTGTTGCGCGCCGACGCGAGGTCGAAAGAAACTTCGGAAATGGCCGAAAACTTGATGGACTGGACGCGGAACGACTCCATCTCGATGTTTTTAGCAAGATCGGCGGAAATCATGTCTCCGATTTTCTTGAGCACCGCCGACTCCTCTTTCATTTCATCGGCGTCGGACACCACGTGCAAAAACAGGAGCCCCACCATGTCGCCGCCTTCGCGGATAGGCTGCATCAGGTACCACTTCCTGGCGCCGCCTTTCTTGTCGGGCACGCAGAGCGATACGGCGTCGCCCGATTCCGATACGAGCTTCGAGAAATACTCGTTGAGCTTGAGCTTCTTCCCTTTTATCAAACCTATATTGAAGGAACTCGACGCCTTGGCGATAAACACGCCGCGGTCGGGGTAGAATTCGTAATAGTTGCATATCTCCGCCGAGAACGCGGTGACCAGCTTGAGGAGCAGCAGGTTGAGCCGTTCGTCGAACGGATATTTGAGGCTCAGTATGTCGCGGGCGTTGTTGAGCAGCGAGAGGAGGAACGTGGAACTCGCCGACCGCTCGTATTCCTTGGATGTCTTGATGATGTCGGCGGTAAAATCGCTCAGCTTCTTTACATACGCAAGGTCTTCCTCGGAGAATATCCGCTGTTCGGTCTTGCTGTTGATGCTGAGCACGCCCACCACCTCGTTGCCGATGACGAGCGGGGCGCAGATGGAGGAAACGAGATCGCTGCGCTCGAACCCGGACGCGTACCGCTCGCGGTCGGCCGCTCCCTTGATGAGGAGGGGGACGCCGGTTCGCGCCACCGTACCCGCGATGCCCTTGCCCAGCTTCTGCGTCGTCGACTTCACGATGCCCGGCTCCAGGCCGTCGGCGATCTCTATCTTGAGTACCTTCTTCAACGGATCCACGAGCATGATGGAACCCGAATCCGCCCCGCTCGAACGGATGGCCACGTTGAGCACCAGTTTGAGCAGCTCTTCCTTGTTTTTCGACAGGTAAATGGCCTCGCGTATTTCGTGCAGACTGTTTAGAAGGCGGCTCTTGTCTTCGGTGAGCCCAGGGCCGAGCAGTTCCCGCGTACCCGCCGAGAACAGGATGCGCGCCGACAGCCCGCTCAGAATGTCCACGTTCGGCAGGTTGAGCTTGCGCAGCGTGCGGTACACGCCGGCGTCGTTGGTGGTATTGATGATGATGTCGAGCTGCGGAAAATTCTTGAGGTCGCCCAAGTCTTCGGCCTCGTGGTTGATGACGCGGATCACCTTCGCGCCCTCGGTTTCGAGCAACTCCGAAAAGACCGACGCGCTCTCGCGGTTGATGCCTACGATGGCGATGGTACGTGCTTTAGATTTGACAAGCTGCATATATTTCAACAAGCAAGAAGTTCAACGTAAAAGTGAAAAGTACAAAGCCGGCGGTTGACGACGAATGCATGCACCGGCTCCGGACACTTCCAAGTCGCCTCCGCCGTCGACTATGATTTCCTACACATCCTACTATTCCACACCGAGAAATTTCAACATGAGCCGGACGCCGAAGCCGGTGGCGAACTGCGGGTTCTCGCCGTTCGCGCCATCCTCATTGAAGGCCGTTCCCGCTATGTCAAGGTGAGCCCACGGTGTCTTGCCCACGAACTCGCCGATGAACGCGGCGCCCGTAATCGAACTCGCATACCCTCTTTTGAGGGTGCTCACGTTGCGCAGATCGGCGATGTCGCTTTTTATAGAATCGAGATATTCCTGATACAAAGGAAACCGCCAGAGCCGTTCCCCGGACGCCTCGCCGGCCGCGAAGAGCCGGTTCGCAAGGTCATCGTCGTTTGCAAAGAGTCCCGCCACGGAAGTACCGAGGCTGGTAAGGATGCCTCCCGTGAGCGTAGCGAGGTCTATGACGCGCGACGGCTTCCGCGTCTCCATGCAATAGGAAATCGCGTCCGCGAGCACGAGCCTTCCCTCCGCGTCGGTGCTCGCAATCTCGACCGTTGCGCCGTTATAGGCGGTATATAC